>Ga0114933_10001249_pt1 | contig 28630 bp, 31 predicted proteins | sample 4SBtaG_FD_89691 | JGI IMG/M metagenome (GOLD analysis project Ga0114933, IMG submission 89691) | Deep subsurface microbial communities from Kolumbo volcano to uncover new lineages of life (NeLLi) - 4SBTROV12_W25 metaG | ecosystem: Environmental > Aquatic > Marine > Volcanic | place: Kolumbo... | reverse complement strand
TGTTAATGAACACGTTCTCATGGCGCGAAGGCTTGTCGAAGCTGGAGCTCGTTCTGTTACTCTTTCTTATGGGCGCTGGGATAGTCACGGGTCTAACTTCGATTTGGTCAGAGATCACGGAGCTAAACTAGATCAGTGCGTGTCAGCTCTTGTTAAAGACCTTGACCAGCGTGGCATGCTAGACGACACCCTCGTAGTTGTATGGGGCGAATTTGGTAGAACACCTAAGATTAATCCAAAAGGAGGTCGTGACCATTGGCCTCAAGTTTCTGCAGCTCTGCTAGCGGGAGGTGGTTTTAATCACGGTCAAATTATCGGATCTACTAACAGGCTTGGTGAAGTGCCAGAGACAAGACCCGTACACATTCAAGAAATTTGTGCAACGATGTACAGAGGTCTAGGCATTGACACAATGTCAACAACCCTATTGGATAACACAGGAAGGCCTCAGTATCTTCTAGATCACAGAGAGCCATTAAAGGAATTAATATAATGAATAGACGAAGTTTTTTAGCTGGATTTTCTTCTCTTCCGTTGGTGAACTTGTTAAGTGCTAACGCAGAAGAGCTAAGGAAGAAAAATAAATCTGCAATATTATTATGGATGGGCGGTGGCCCTTCGACGATGGATCTTTGGGACTTAAAGCCAGAAGCGCCGACAGGCGGGCCATTTAGACAAATATCCACAACTGGAGATGTGCAAATATGTGAGCACTTGCCCATGATGGCAAAGCAGATGCATAATATGTCAATCATCCGATCCATGAGTACCCGTGAAGCTGACCACATGCGTGGGCGTTATTACATGCACACTGGCTATGTTCCCAACCCAAGTATTGAGCATCCTAGCTATGGTGCTGTGCTATCGCATCAGCTACACAGAGATAATCTAGATATACCGCAATTCGTTTCTGTAGGCGGAGGTAGTATTGGCGGAGGCTTTCTAGGTATGAAATATGCACCATTTTCTGTTAACAGCGATGGGCGCATAAGAAACCTAGACATTAAAGCAGACGCTAGATTCCTCCAAAGAGCATATGCGTTAGATGTTATAGAGAACGGCTTCATCAATCAAAGAAGGGGCTCTATAGCCAGCGACCACAGAGATGTACTAAGACAGGCTTTTAACTTGCTCACCAGTGAACAAATGGAATCGTTCAAGGTGGCAGGCGAGCCTGAAGCGGTTAAAGATAGGTATGGAGACAACAACTTCGGCAAGTCGTGCTTAATGGCAAGAAGGCTTGTCGAGGTTGGAGTCCCTTTTATAGAAGTCAACTTGGGAGGCTGGGACAATCACCAGAATATATTCCCAACATTAAGAGACAACAAGCTGCCCATGCTTGATAGAGGCATGAGCGCATTAGTAGAGGATTTAGAGCAAAGAGGGTTGCTGGAGGATACAGCTATAATCTGGATGGGTGAATTCAGTCGCACACCTCGCATCAACCAAAACGCTGGCCGTGACCACTGGGCACGAAGCTGGAGTGTTGTCGTCGGTGGCGGTGGCATGAACGGTGGTATTGCCGTTGGTGAAACCAACTCAGATGGTACTCGTGTTGAAACAGAGCCGTATAGCTCACAAGATGTGATGGCCTCTGTGTGTAAAGCTCTTGGTATATCCTTGACAACTACATTTACGAGTAATAACGGAAGACCTATGAAAATAGCTAATTCAGGAAAAGTAATTACTGATCTATTTTCTTAAGGTATTAAAATAAATTTTTTAGGAACAGTTAATATTAAGGACAGGAATAATATGCTACAACAAAATACACTAGACTACATTGCATCGGTTAATGGACACCTTAGCGTAAAACAAGCGGAATTTATTGTAGAAAGATTGCAGAACCACAAGACAGATAACGTCTTGGAGATAGGATTTGCGGGAGGTCGTCATACCTACACTATTTTGAGTTCCTTTAACCCTGACAATATGGTTAGCCTTGACATCAACTTTGACAACAAGGATGCCAGACATAAGATAGAAGAAATCAAGAAGGAGTTTGGGAACTGCAAATTTGTCGAGGGGAACTCCGTCGTAAAGATTAATCCAGACTTTTTTAAAGAGTACTTTCCGAACGGCGTTGACTATGTTCTTGTAGACGGGGGTCACACGTACAATGATGCAATGAGTGATATGAAAAACTGCTTTCCATTCATCAACGAGGGCGGCATTATGATCGTCGATGACTACGAAAGTAAGGTTTGCCCCATTCAAGAAGTTGATAATGCGGTAAGAGATTTTTCTGAGGAATCCGGCATTAGTTTCGAGAAGGTTAGTCTTGAGGACGGAAAAGGGATGGCAATATTCATAAGCTAGGATAAAATAATGACAGATAAAAAGACTCTAATATTAGGGAACAAGCATTATTATAATTTCAAGCTGGATAATATTATAGATAGCTTTGATGTAGTCTATAGATTTAACCTCGCCTGCCCCGGCAAAAATAGTGGCACAAAATTTGGTATACTAGCAATGTGTTGCCATGTATATGAAAACTTTGTATCAAGGCCTATAAATAAAGAGGAGGTTATAGGTAAATATAAACATGATTATGACACTTCGTTCTTAAGTAATTGGTATGACTTTTTTCAGAAAAATAAAGAAAGCTTTGATAAAATATACCATGAGTCTGAGAAGCCATTTGGTGACTGGAATCGTGTACTTGAAGAACACGGTAGTCCTCACAGATTTTCAAGATTGTTATCGACAGGATACTCTGTTATTTTGAGAAACTTGGCGGAAGGTAATCGCAAAATATATGTATCGGGTTTTACTTTATGCCCTAAAGAACTGAGAGAGACAATAGGGGATGCAGACGGCATTGCTTTAGAAAGAAGTCAAGGGAAAAGCTGCCACAACTTCTCTGAAGAGTCGCGCATATTGGCTTGGCTACATAACAATAAAAAAATTGACGCCTCCCTGTGTATGCTGGAGGACACCGAGGAACTTAGGCTAAAGACCAACGAATATGGCACAGAGCCTTCGGAATTTATACTTGGTTTATTAAATAAGGAGCATGAGGCATGAGGACACAAGGCAAGGTGTGGGGAAAGACTAAAGATATATTCAAAAATGCCAACTTTGAGCTTCATAGGATTGAGGCCAAAAAAGGGGGATTCTGCTCTAAACACCAGCACAAACACAAATATAATGCATTTTATATTGAGAAGGGCAAACTAAAGATAACAGTATATGAAACGGACTATGATTTAGTTGACGAAACAATAGTATCTACAGGGGAGTTAGCAATAGCTAAGCCCGGAACATACCATAGATTTGAAGCACTTGAAGACACGATCTGCTATGAAATTTATTGGGTAGAGTTAAACCACGATGACATAGAAAGGGAAGACGTTGGAGGAATCTAAAACGACAATGAAGAAGGGCATGAAAGACAATATAGAGAGAAAAAAGCCCTCTATTAATAGTGTAGTGATGCATGGGGACATTCCTTTGTTTAGCTTCATTGAGTTGAATATTAACGAAATATGCAACAGGGTATGTCCTTTCTGTCCCAGATCTAATCCTGAGCAGTACCCGAACCAAAATATTCACATGAGTGTAGAGCTAGCGAAGAATATCGCTGAGCAGCTTGCAGATATTAATTTTACAGGCATTGTTAATATAAGTGGAACAGGAGAACCTCTGTTAACAAAGCACGTTGTGGATATAGTCAAACAGTTTGGGGATAAAGGCATACATATAGAAATTGTAACCAACGGAGATATGCTAGTCAGCAAAAAAGGATCTAAGTTAATTAAGGATCTTTACTCAGCAGGGCTTTGTCAATTTGTAGTCAGCATGTATGACGGCCCTGAACAAATAGACGAGTTTAATACGCTGTTTGCTTCCTGTGATATAGATAAGGGGTCATACTCCTTAAGAGATAGATGGTACGATGAATCAGAAGATTATGGGTTATTGTATACAAATAGGGCTGGAAATATAGGGTTTGAACATCTGTCTGATATATCCAAACAAAAACTAATGAAGTCGGGCAAGTCTGCTTGTTTTTATACTCACTATTCCATGATGATTGATTGGAATGGCGACGCTCTATTGTGCTGCCAAGATATGTACAATCGAACAGTAAACTTCGGAAATGTCAAAGATAAGTCTCTTGTTGATATATGGACAGATGCAAAGTTAACGGAGTTTAGAAACAAACTTAAAAATGGAGAAAGGTCTTTATCTCCTTGTAGTAATTGCAACGCTAACGGGCAAGTATTTGGAATCAACCATATGCAAGCGTGGGGGAAATTATAAATGCAAAAATGCCGATTGTGTGAAAGTGAGAAGTTATCTGAGTATTATGAGCTGAATGGTGAGCGTGGCATCCTGTACAGTTGTGGGAAGTGTGGATTTATACAGATGCTAGTCCCGCCAGTAGACGAGCTAGACGGCATAGCCTCTGAAGAATCTATCTCTCAAGATGTTGATAGACACACCTCTCCAGAAGATATGAAGCTAAATGAAAGCATAGGTCTTTCTGGGCCCATGTCGAAAATGGCCCATGTCCTCCGTCAAGATTCTATTCGTATAAACAAACTAGTGAACGAGTCCCTCTGTGTGTTTGATGGGTTAAAATTTATTGACATAGGTTCGGGATATGGTCAACACTCTTTTAGTCTTAAAGAAGAGTTTCCTGAGTTGGATATTCATCTACTGGAAATAAGTAGAGAAAGGATAAAAACGGGGATTAAGTCTTTTAAGCCGGATTTAAGTGAATTTACTTTTCATCACTGTCTACTTGATGACGATTTTGCTAATGATCACTTCGAGGAATTTGACGTGAGTTTTGCATTTCATGTATTAGAACATGTTTATAATATTAAGGGTTTTATTAAAAATATGTTTGAAATAACGAAAAAGGGCGGAAGTATGATATTGGAACTTCCAAATGAAGATGACGACCTTTCTTTATTATCTGACAATTACAGAGAAATAATTCACTTCCCGGCGCACGTTTCTCATTTTACGAAGGATACTTTATCTAAACTTGTAGAGGAGTCTGGCATTGGAGATAGAGTAGAGGTAAGCTTTGTGCCGACCCAAAGATACGGATTTTTTAATTATGTTGATTGGATAAGGCATAATAAAAAAGACAAAGTTCTAAGCGATGATTATATTCCTAGAGAAAATCCTACATGGATAGAGAAGCAATGGTTGCAGACAAAGAAAGACAGCTTTACCACCGACTCAATTACGATGATTCTAAAAAAATATGATAGTTAAAAAAGCCTACAAGTGCTATATTGAAAATGACAAGGGTGCCAAATTTATCGACACCACTATGGGGTCTGGTGCTCAAATAATAGGCCACAACAACGCTTTAATCAAGAAGATCGGTGAACAGATAAAGAAGGGGACTATCTACACAATTCCCAACTGGCACACGAGCACTGTAAATTCTTATTTAAAAGAGCACATAAATCCAGACTTCAGCGAGCAATATATATATTGCAACTCTGGCACAGAAGCCAACATGAGAGCTATAAGGCTGGCGCGTGCATACACAGGAAAGAGTATGATTGGTAGGTTTCATGGCGGCTGGCATGGCGGCTTAGATGGCTTTCTAGAAGAACATCCTAGCAATAAAGGCGTGCCTTTGGAGACCAACAAATTATTCAAAGTCCTACCATATAATGAAGATAGCTGCTTCGAGAATATTACTCCTGATATGGCCGCCATAATAATAGAACCTGCACAGGGATCAAACCCCAGATCTGACATCAAACAGTTTTTGCAAAGATTAAGAGAGCATTGCACTAAGACTGGAGTGCTGCTAATATTTGATGAGGTAATGACGGGTTTCCGATTGTCCGCAAAGGGGGGTTCCGGTGTCTTTGATGTGAGGCCAGACTTAGTAACCTACGGGAAGGTTCTAGGAGGAGGGTTTCCAATAGGGGCAGTTGGAGGCAAAGATAAGATCATGAGAACAAAGAATGTTTTTTACGGGGGAACCTTCTCTGCAAACCCACTAAGCATGTGCGCCGCTAGCTTGATTCTCAAAAGTATTGTCGAAGAAACGCATATTCAATATGACAAACTAAACCACGTTGGCAAGCTATTTAGAGATGGGCTAAATGAGTTCTTCATTGCTGAAGATAAAGAAATGAGAGTCATAGGATGTGGCCCAATCAACAGGATTATTTTTACGGATAAGTTTATCAGAAACAGAAAAGACAGAGACAGCTTTGAGCCTGAAAGTGCGCAAGAATCTTTCTCTAGCAGTCTAAAAGAATTTGGAGTGTTTGTCAATGGGAATGGCCTATATCACCTCTCGATGTCACACACACCACAAGTTATCGAAAAGCTTACCAACTCAATTAAGGAAGCGTCAGTATAATGTCAACGTGGGAAAAAGATAATGTTGAAATTGAAGGGATAGTAAAAAAACTCGACATAAAAAAAGATGACGTTATACTATATTTGGGCGGAAGAATTGATGATGACAATCTATACCCAGCGGGATATAGACGGTATCTAAACTCTAAAATAGAAGAATTAAGACCAAGCAAGATAATATGCCACAACCACTGGTACGCCAAGAAATATTACGAAGGGGGAATCTTGACTAATCGGGACAAGATAGATATGATAGTAGTTCAGCATGACTATCTCAAGAGTGGTAAACTTCAAACGATTAACCCTACAGATTATAGTGATCACCGAGTATGGATGAAGATATTGATAGATAAGAATCCTAACATAGTCTATGCAATGTATAGGTGCCGAGGTATTAGGCACGCGGCAGTTCCCAGCTCGGTTCATGCTGATACTGATTGGTTTAGAGAAGATTACGATTTAAATAATGTTGAATACTTCATTTTCGATAGAACATATAATCCCGAGGATTTAGTGGAGACGGATCTAGGCCACGGAACACATGTGAGAAATGCCAGCGATGGCTTTGCCATACTTACCGGGTTGGTGAAAGCTGGTTTTAAGAATATAAATATACTTGGATTTTCTGCGTTTGGGTCTGATGAAGATATGTCTCATCACAGTGTATATAACTGTGGAGGAGATAAAAGATTCGTTGGCCGAAAGCTCTTTAATCTTAATACCTCAGAAGACCTACCAGCAGAATCAGACATATTACAACATTTGGTACAAACTAAAAAGATAAAGAATTTAGAAGACTATAGCAAATTGATGTCCAGCTTAAAAGGGGGATATGAAGTGCAGCTAACAATAAAAGACATTTTCGATAAGATCCAGAACACAGAAATTCAGACTGAACCATTTGATCATCTGGTTATAGATAACTTATTACCTTATTATTTTTATAAGCGACTAGCTAAAGAACTAGAGGTTGAGGACTTTCGCAGCAACTACACAAGAGGGGCTTATGGAAACAAAGAACGTTTTGGGGCAGATGTAACAGATTATCCCGCTTGGAAATCTTCCGGCGGTAAGATTCCCACAAGGCCACATGGGCGTAATTACGAAGCATTGCTATCTGGGAAGAGTGACAACATCAAGCTCTTTGTTCAGCTTCTTTTGAAGAATGAAAAGGAATTTTACTCCCTACTTAGCTCTAAATTGCCTACAGAGAGATCTCAAGATGATTATTTTTTTCATATGAATATGACTAAAGATAGGATCGGTTATGAAATAGAGAGTCATTGTGATGATGAGGCCAACATCTATACGATGTTATTTTATGCCCCGAAAACAGATGTAAATAAAGAGTTCGGATTACATGTCAGTCGAGACAAATGCAGAAAAGAAAGAATAGATTTCATACCCAATAGACTGATCATTTTTGCACCCTCCAAACCAAACGCAGAAAGGCACCCAACTTGGCATGAGGTAAAGCGTCTGTCAGATGAGTTGGTTGGAACCAGAAACTCATTCCAAATGTTCTTTTACAAGAATCAACGATGAATCGGGATAACAAGATGGCTATTATAAAGGAACGGCAATATTCATATCTACTTTTAAGGTGTAAAAATGAACTTCTTCAAGAACGCTGTTTATGTACTCGTATTTATTAACTTAGTAAGTTTAGGCTTTAATGGCTGGATGTATAAAGAACTACACGAGCCTGATGTTATTATGGTTTCAGATCCTGCACTACAAACTTTAATGCAGGAAACCAGATCTAGAGATACACATATTCTAAAGGCTATACTTCTAACACATCATCGACTTGGAGTACACCTGCCCGGACAGCAGGACATGTGCCCAGCATGCGACGAGCTTAAAGATAGCATGGAAAAGAATGAAGGAATCAAAACAATAACTGCTCAAGCAGAATAAAAGACGCAAAGGAAGGATTACTAAAGGATGCTATTTTTCAAAAAATAGTGTGCTTAAAAATCTCCACTACGCTATAATATAATAGCATCATTGAAATTTATATATTGAAGGAATAATTATGGACTGGGCTCCTCTGTGTAATCATACACACTACAGCTTACTCAAGGGTTTCTCTAAACCCGATAAGCTCGCAAAGAAATGTGCAGATAACTCTTATAAAGCATGCGGCATTGCTGACTATAAAACGGTGTCAGGCGCGGTTACTTTCTTTAAGGCCTGCCAAAAGCACGACATCAAACCTATTATTGGCTGCTCTTTCGATGGATTTGCGCTATTTGCCAAGAACAAGCAGGGATGGTCAGACTTAATCAAGCTCGTATCTTCTCTAGACCAAGATGGAAAAACAAACCCTAAAGTACTTAGGTCTGTTTGTGACAATGGTAATCTGATATCAGTTGCTCCAAATGAATCACTATCGCCAATTAAAGGGCAAAACTTTTATCGTAAGACATCGACCTTAATGGACACATTCTATACGGATAAAGATGAAGCAGAGTTACATAGGATTTTGCTATGTTCAAAGATGAAGAAAACTATGCCAAAAGTCAAGAAGCTGCTTTCTTCCGGTGAAGACTTTGACGATAGAAAGTTTTTTGAAAGCAATGAATACCATGTGCCTGATGAAATAGAGATCTGCGAGATACTAGCGGAAAACAAAGATAAGTCTGTTTCCAAGATAGTAGAGGCGTGCGAGGAATACGATATTCTAAGTCAACCTATGTTGCCAGAATTCCCTACACCAACAGGAGAGTCCGAAGAAGATTACCTCAAACAGCTATGCAGAGAAGGCTGGAGAGACATGCTTATCAATCAAGGCAAGGTAAGCTTAGACGAGAAGAAACAGGTGTACCTAGAAAGATTCAAGACAGAATTTGAAGTTATTAACGAAGCGGAGCTTTTTGGCTACTTCTTGATTGTTAGAGATATTATCAACTATGTAAATGACCAAGGCTGGCTTTCTGGGCCGGGAAGAGGGTCTGCTGCTGGCTGTCTAATATCTTATCTAATCGGCATAACAAAGATTGATCCCATAGAATTTGATTTGCTATTTGAAAGGTTTTATAATGCTGGAAGGAATACTGGCGGGCATGTCAGTCTACCTGATATTGACATTGATGTGCCGGGCAGAAAGAGAGACGAAATAATTGACTACTTGAAGAACAAGTATGGCAAATATAACGTTAGTCAGATGTTGACATTTGGAAGACTGCAAGGCAGAAGCGCCTTAAAGGAAGTACTCAGAATTAACGAGGCTTGCTCGTTCGGAGAAATGAATGAAATATCAAAGGTAATTCCAAACGAGGCAGATGTGTCTGACCAGCTACAGCAAATGGACGAAGAAGACAGGTCTATTATTAAGTTTGCACTAATAAACTACGCAGACGAATTGAGAGACTACTGTTTTGTAAATAGCTCTGGGCATCTAGAAGGAGATTATGCGGATTACTTTGAGCAAGCAATTAAGATAGAAGGCACTTTCAAAACGCAAGGCAAACACGCCGCCGGCGTAGTGATTTCATCTGAAAGATTGTATAATGTATGCCCAATGGTAGAACAAAGAAGTGGAGGAGAGAAGATAGCAGGTCTGGAAATGGCAGACCTAGAGGCTCTCGGACACGTAAAATTTGATGTGTTAGGAATTAACCTTTTAGACAAGATTATGAAAATTGAGGAAACTTTAGATGTCTTATAGAGATTACATAGTATTCGACTTTGAAACTGGATCACGAAACCCACGCAAAACCCAACCAACGCAGCTTGCGGCTTTGGCGCTAGACGGGAGGAACTTTAAGCTAAAGGGTAGCTTTAATAGTGAAATCCGACCAGTGCTTGATGACGAGAAGGCTATTGAGATGGGATTTGACCCACTGGAAGATGAAGCTCTTAAAATTACTGGAAAAACTAGAGAGGCGTTAGCAAAGGCTCCCATGCCAAAAACTGTATGGAAAAAGTTCTGTAACTTTGTGGATCAATACAACTGGAAAAGCACTCAGTTCTTTGCTCCTATCCCTGCTGGATTTAATATCATAGGGTTTGATATGATTATTGTTGACAGGCTGTGCAAAGCATATGGGCCATACGACAAAGACAGAGGCCAGCAGAAGCTGTTTAACAAGATATACAAGGTAGATATGATGGACAACATGTTCATGTGGACAGAAGGAGACCCATCAATAAAGTCTATTAGCATGGATTCATTGAGAGATAGAATGGGTCTTAGCAAAGAAAATGCTCACGATGCACTGCAAGACGTTAAAGATACAGCCAATATCATGATTAAATTCATGAAGACTCATAGAGCAGTATATAGGAACTTAAAAATTGACAAAGCATTTGCGGATGGCGAACTATATGTCTAAAGAAATTAATTACAAATGTGAGAAGACTTGGGACTTGTTCCACGAAGGTAAGACCAAAGGTGTATTCCAACTGGAAAGCAACTTAGGTAAGTCTTGGTCTAGGAAGCTCAAGCCTAGCAACCTTGAGGAACTAGCAGCTCTGGTCGCGCTAATTAGGCCGGGATGCCTCAAGGCAATATCTGATGGTAAGTCAATGACACAAAGATACATTGACCGCAAGCACGGCGTTGAAGACGTAAGCTATCTTCACGAATCTTTAGAAGAGATACTAAAGCCAACATATGGAGTGCTAGTTTACCAAGAGCAGTCTATGAGAATTGCTCAAAAGCTTGCCGGCTTTGATCTAAAGGACGCCGACGTTTTAAGAAAAGCCATTGGTAAGAAAAAGGCTGACCTCATGGCGAAGGTTAAGAAAGACTTTATAAAGGGCTGCAACAAAACGGGTATGGTGGACGAGGATACGTCTGAGGAGATATTTAGCTGGATTGAAAAGTCCAGCAGGTACTCCTTTAACAAATCTCATGCAGTTGCCTATGCGATGTGCTCTTATTGGAGCGCGTTTCATAAAGCTAATAATACTGAGCAGTTCTTTCTGTCATACCTGTACCATGCCAATGAGAAGCAAGACCCACACGAGGAAGTATATGAGCTTGTAGGAGACGCAAAGTTATTTAACATAGCTACAAAAACTCCCAACATAACAAACTATTCAGACAAATTCAGCATGAGCAAAGGAAGTATTTACTTTGGGGTTAAGGATATAAAGTCTTTAACTGGTGTCACTGGAGACAAGGTCTGCCTTGCCATACCTGAGCTGTGTGAAGAGCTGGGTAAGAAGGCACACAACCTGCTTTGGATTGAGGTTTTGATCTTTCTGAGTAAGAAAATAAACTCTACGGCTTTTAAGGCACTTTCTTCTGTTGGTTTTTTCAGAGGTTTCAAGGATAGAATAACTAGAAACCAAGCTCTTTATGAGTTTGAAATATACAAAGGGTTGACAAAAGCTGAAAAGGCGTGGATAGAAGAGAATTATAAAGACAAAAAGTGGAAGACGTTGCTTGACTGCTTGGTAGACCTTGCGCCACCTAAAAAGCAAGGCGGTGGAACGAGTACTATCTCAAGGTCGGAAACTGTAGGTAATGAAATTCACTTCCTTCAGAATCCTCCTTACGACCTTTCAGATGACCCTTCTTGGGTTGTCGATCAAGAAGTAAAGTATCTTGGCTGTCCAGTCTCAATGTCTAAAGTTGAAACTGCAGATACGTCTGGCGCAAACACCACATGTAAAGAGGTGGTAGATGGCAAGACAGGTAAGAACCTAATCATAGCTGGTAATGTTAAAAGAGTATCTGACTATAGAATTAAGAAGGGCAAATCTAACGGAAGATACATGTCATTCTTAACAATCGAAGATGAGACCTGTTCTCTAGACAGTGTTATTATATTTCCTGACTGTAGAGATAAGTACCAATACTTCTTATATGAAGGCAATAACCTTCTATTTTCCGGCAATGTTTCGGAGCAAGATAATTCTTTTATAGTTAGTAACATTTTTGAAATTTGATGTGTTTAATTACTACTGTACTACCTAATATAGTAGAGTAGCGGGATATACAGAACAAGAGGGATAAATATGAACATATGTTCGTTTACTGGGTATCTTACAGAAGACCCATTCATAAAAAAGAACAATGGCGTAAGCCAAGCTGAATTTACTATCGTTGTGCATACATACAGAACTGCAAAAAGTACTGGAGAAAAAAGTAGGCTTTCCACTTTTCTTGATTGTGAGGCTTGGCACACTGGCGCAGAAACAATAGCAAAGTTTGCGAAGAAGGGAACAAAGATACATGTTCATGCTTCTGCTAGAAACCCTGCAAAAGGAGTTAAGGGAACTGTTTTTAGAGTTAATGAATTTGATTTCTGCAACATGGAAGACGCCTAAATATGAGAAAAAAAAGAATACTTTTCTGCAGTGAAGCGACGTTTCTTAATACCGGATATGCAACATACGCCAGAGAAACACTGAATTATCTACACAGCACCGGAAAATATGATCTAGCTGAGATGGCGTCTTACGGTGAGAAGAATGATCCTAGAGGTCAAGACTTGCCTTGGGCTTTTTATGGGGCTATGCCAAACACGACTTGCGAGCCACTCTCAAGTAAAGAAGAAATAGATGCCTACAATTCAAAACCAACAAATCAATTTGGTGAGTTTTCTTTTGAGCATGTGTGTCTAGACTTTATGCCTGACATTGTGTGTGATATAAGAGACTTCTGGATGCTAGATTTTGCTGAGAGATCCCCATTTAGAAAATACTTCAAGTGGTGCATTATGCCCACAGTAGACGCTAGGCCGCAAGCAAGGCAGTGGATAGCAACCTACGAAGGCGCTGATGCTTGCTTGACATACTCAGATTGGGCAGGAGGCATATTGCAAGATCAGTCTGGTGGAAAAATTAACTACTTGGGAAGCTCGCCTCCCTCTGCTCATCCTGCCTACAAACCAAAGGACAAAAAGAAACTAAGAGAACAGTATGGATTAGACCCCAATGCAAAAATTATTGGGACTGTAATGCGTAACCAAAGAAGAAAACTTTATCCAGACCTGTTCGAGGCATTTAAATTATTTTTAGATAAGAGTGAGGACAAAAACTATTACCTTTATTGTCACACTAGCTATCCAGATTTAGGCTGGGATATTCCTGAGCTTCTACAACAACATGGAATAGCATCAAAAGTACTTTTCACATATGTGTGTCCTGAGACTAAGAATGTATTTCCTTCCTTGTTTAGGGGTGCAATACAAGAATCGCCATTCACAGGAACCTACTCAGCACCACTTTCTAGTGTCAAAAATGGAGCTTCTTATGATCAACTATCTGACATAATTAATCTGTTTGATCTTTACGTCCAGTATGCAAACTGTGAAGGGTTTGGGTTGCCACAGGTTGAAGCCGCAGCGTGTGGAGTGCCTGTGATGTCTACAGACTACTCAGCTATGGAGAGTGTAATAAGAAAGCTAGGTGGAACACCTTTGACCCCAAAGGCTCTATATAAGGAGCTAGAAACTGGATGTTTCAGGGCGGTTCCAGATAACGAGAATTCAGCTCAAGAGTTCCTCAACTTTTTCTCTAAAAGCGAATCAGAAAGACTTGAGCTGTCAAAAAAATCAAGAGAAGGGTTTGAGCTTCACTATCAATGGGATAAAAGCGGCAAAGTCTGGGAAGAGTACTTCGATAGCGTTGACGTTTTGCCTGTATCGCAAACTTGGTGTTCGCCACTAAACTCGCAACCTTCAGCACAGAAGCCTGAAGAGTTTCCGCCAAATATATCGGAGATGGCTAGGTGGTTAATAATGGAAGTCTTAAGAAGACCAGACCTATGCAATTCTTTTATGGAGGCTAGGTTGGTTAGAGATCTAACGTATAGAACTGCTACGTCGTCCACTGGTGGCATGTATTTTAATGAGAACTCAGCGGCGTTTGACGGGAACAATACTAGAACTCCTTTTTCTCCAGAGCAGGCTTATGAACACTTTCAACAGTTAAACAATATAAGCATTGGCTGGGAACAAAGAAGAGTTGAAGTAATGAAGCAGAGAGGAATTATGCAATAATGAAAGTACTCTATTTTGGCCACTACAAAGAAGGCACGGGATGGGCTCAAGCAGCCATTGATTATATACTAGCATTAGATTCGGTTGGTGTGGATGTAGTTTGCAGAAACATCAACCTTACAGGTGTTGAGCACCAAGTGCCAAATAAAATTCTTGAACTAGAGAGTAAGTCTACAGAAGGGGCAGAGTTCTGTATACAGCATTTATTACCACACCATTTAGTGGGGACGGAATCTTTTAAGAAAAACGTAGCTTATTTCGCAGGAGAAACCACTACGATTAAACACCAACCTTGGTTTGTTCACCTACAGCAGGTTGATGAAGTGTGGGTTCCTAATTCTGACTTATGGTCTTCGCTTTCCTCTGACAGCTTACCAGTGGGCGCTATCAAAGTTCTACCGCACACAAAGGATATTAGTACATACAAACAGCCAGTCGATCCGATAGAGATTAATGGCGTAGAAGACAAATTCAAGTTTTATTGTATTGCAGACCTAAACGACAGAAAGAACCTCGTGTCTACGATTAGGTGTTTCCACAGTGAATTCTCCAAGCATGATAACGTAGCCCTAGTTGTCAAAGTTAAGAAGCACGGCGTATCACAACAAGATCTTCACAGTCACGTCGTAGAACTTTCTGAGACGATAAAGAGAAGACTGCGGGTATTCTCAAAAAGCGAGATGTACGCCGATGTCGTCGTGATAGCTGAGAACGTTCCGGGTTCCGTCATATCTTCCATACACCAGCTATGCGATTGCTATGTTGGTATTAGTAAAGGCGAAGGATGGTCAATACCCGCCTTTGATGCTATGGCGTTTGGGAACACTCCAATATGCGGGGACTTTGGAGGGCCAAAAGAGTTTATAGACAACAACGATATTTCTACAGGCAAGCTCATAGGCGGCCAGCTTTCTATATGTGATTGCCAAGACGCGGCGTTCCCAGAAATATTCACAGGACTAGAGTGCTGGTTTGAGCCTAGCGAAGTAGAAACAAAGAAGGCTATGAGATATTATTATGAAAATAGGCAAGAGATCGACAGGACTTCCGGTATAAAGAGAGCTGAAAAGTTTTCCTATGAAGAAGTTGGCAATCAAATCAAGGAGTTCCTAAATGGCTAAAACATTTAACGTCAAAGTGCCAGAAATAGCGCCAAATAGGCTAGTAAAAAGAGACATGAGCAAGTCATTTGGTGAACCTGAAAAGTATAATATACTTACATTCGCCGCACATGAAAGATACCAAAGTCAGCTAGCAAAGACAGGTCATAACTTCTACCTGTTTCAATCTGACGGTGTAAAAAACTGGAACAATGACTACGCCCCACTTCCAGACAACCACTACATCCTACCTAGAGAGACATTATATAAAGGTCTTTCGTTTGATATGATACTTTCTCACAGCAAGTTCGGGCAATTTCAAATGTCTGAACTTATAAATAAAAATCTTGGACTACCTATCATCTCATTAGAACACACTGTTCCAACGCCAAACCTTAAACAAGAATGGCTAGACGAGATAAAAAATATGACAGGTGATATAGATGTATTTATTTCAGAATACTCGAAGGGTGTGTGGGAGCTAAATACGGATGAGTATGAAATAGTACACCATAGTGTTGATACGGAGATATTCAAACCAAGAAGCGTAGAGAAAAAACCCTACGTCTTGAGCGTGGTGAACGATTTTATTAACAGGGATTACTGCTGCAACTATAGTGGATGGGTCAGGATAACAGAAGGTCTTGACACAAGAATTGTCGGTGACAACGGGGAAATTGGCAGCCCAGCGGACTCTGTAGATGATTTGGTAAATGAGTACAACTCTGCCCAAGTGTTCCTTAACACATCAACATTCAGCCCAATACCTAGCGTAGTCTTGGAGGCTATGGCTTGCGGTTCAGCCGTAGTCAGCACAGCCACTTGCATGATTCCTGAAATTATAGAACATGGTGTAAATGGAATGATCTCTAACGACGAGTCTGAACTAAGAAGCTATATTGAGCAACTATTGTCAGACAAAGACCTTAGAGAAAAGATTGGTAAAGCCGCTAGAGAGACTATATTAAACAAATTTACAGAAGAGAGTTTTCTTAACAACTGGAATAAAATATTTGCTAAAGCATATGAGGTATCAAAATGAAAAAAATTCACGTCGTCAGGAAAGACGAAGAATCTATAGAGGGGTATGAAAAAGTTGAAATAACCCCTGAAGGAATTAACATGACAGCCATTTCGCAAAATGAGTGTTCTCTTATATTGGCTTCGGACATAGTGGATGCTATTCCGACTCATGATGTCCCAAACGCACTTGGTCTTTTTGCCAGCAAGTTGAGGATTGGGGGCAGTCTTGTGACGGGTGGGTTTGATATTAATCTTATATCCAGAGCGATTGTTAGGGGAGACCTAGACACCCAAAGTGCAAGCGAGATGGTTTGTTCGCAATCATCTTGCCTAGATATGGATACAGTCAAAAACATTCTGAAGTCTTTGCAACTAAAAATAAAATCAACTACATATGAGGGATTTAAATATGAAATTGAAGCCACTAGATGAGTTCTTCTACACAAGCTGCAAGAAGTGCAAGTTTGCTGATTACAAAGAAGAGACACAGATAGGTTGCAAAGCTGACATGTGGGATGTCTTCGGTGAAGACCTTATGATGGAAGCTTATGACAACGAAAAAGAATTCAATGTTATAAAAACGTCATGCCTCATGTCTATACCTGAGAGCGTGGATGCGACCGTTGAACAGGTGAGAGAGGTGGTGGCTCAATCTAGGTTTGCGTTTTTGTTATTTTTAGAAAAGTCTGATATTGAGTCAGAAGGCATTGACGAAAAAGTATCTAAAACTATAGAGAGTCTGCAAAAGCTAAACTTCGACAAAGAAAATTTTAAATTTTTAATTAGCCACCCACACGACATAAAAAAAGACGATAGGCTAATGGTTTCTAGGTGGCTTCAACGCAGCCACGAGGCAGGCTTACGAGTAACCGTCATGGTTAATGGACATAAGAACACAAGGGATAGGGATGCATTTTCCCATGCTAGACACGCTCAATACATTTGTTTGCTGAATCCCGGTTCTAAAATAAGAAAAAGCGGACTAAAAGACATTTCCGATCACAAAAATAAAAACAAGAAGCTATTTCTTTCTTATGTTTGTGGCAAGTTGTCCTTCACTAGTATGAGAGCTTTAAGTATTCGATACTACGAATCAGAAGCAGATATTAATAAAACTATCAAGGCTGTTGCCAAAGAATGTAAAGACTTAGGCTTGTTCGCAAAAGTATGAGAAAAAAAAATAGATTCATAACATCTCCCAAGATAACTATTGAGAGAGCAAAAGACTCAAAGGTAACTGTTGTGCTGTTATGCGACAAAGCTGGCCACCGCATGAAGTCATACGGGGCTACATCTTTGGTGAAAATAGGAACGGCTAAACTAATAGATATGCAAATATCTAGCATCTCCAGAGTTTTTAAGTACTTTGAAATAGTTGTTTGTGGGGGCTTCGAGTCAGAAAAAGTAGTAAGGTACATAAGAGACAAGTATAGAGGTGTTGACGTAAGATTCGTCGAGAATCAAGTATTCCAACACACGAATTGCTGTGAGAGCTTGAGGCTTTCGCTAAACAATGTCTCCAACGACAAAGTATTAATTTGCAATGGCAGTATTCTAATAACAGATCAGTTGTTACAATTTATTGACGATAGAACGTCTTCTATAATATATGAAAAGCACGACAACAAAAATCTTGAAGTAGGTGTTGTTATTAGTAAGAACGGGAGGCCCGAGAACTTTTGCTACGGGATAGGCAAGAAGTGGTCGGAGGTTCTTTTCCTTAGCGGATACCCCGCAATAGAAACAATGAGAAAAGTAATATCCAACATAGAGTATAAAAACAAATTTATATTTGAAGCCCTAAACGAGATGATTAAAACAAAAACATTATTTGAGTCTATAGAGAATATCGGAAGACCAATTATAAAAATAAGTAACATTAAAACTTACCATGAGGTTAGCAAGGTATATGCGCGTACTAATACAAAACTATTCAACTAATAATAGCACTGAGCCTATGTACCTGTGTCAGTGCCTCCAGTCTGCGGGTATTGTGGCTGCGCTCTGGAATCCATCGCAATCTAGTGTCTTTGATGCTTTCGATACCATAAATCCAGACGTATTCATTGGAAAGTTTGAACACTTCAATAATGATATTTACAAATGGCTTAGTCAATCACGTCAGACTCAATGTGTCATTAATATGACTGGAGCTCAGCAAGAACATGTTGGTATTCTTGACCAGATGTCCCAAGCCGTCAACATACCCTTTGTCTTTACCAATGAACCAAAAGGTAGAAAGAAACTCAAAGAGGGAAAAGTAAAAATCCACAGTTTACTACCGGCACATGACGTATTTTTAGATGCCATACCGTCAGCAGCACCAGACTACGAGATAGAACTTGGCGTTCTCGCTGGATATGACTCCAGATCTAGAACCAAAGAAATATACGACAATTTTGAAAGCTACCATTTTCTATCAACAGAAAGCTCTCTTACAGATTCACTAGATGTTACTGCACCGATAATGAATTTAGCTTCTCTACTGAGTAGATATAAGAACATAGTCGTGTCAGAGGACAGCCCAAATATAAATCAGGTACTGTTTGAGGCGTTAGCAAAATGTGACTCAGTTTTCTACAAGTGCAAGTATGAGTCCCACCAAGATAAGGTTATACCTCTTCTACAAAAAATATTAGGCAGTAAAGAAGGTCTGGAGTTCAACAAAAAATCAGTTAGCTTTAAGTCTAGAGTCATGGAAAAACATACGTGTTTTAACAGAGCCTCATCTTTGGCAAAACTATTAAAGGCAGAAGAGCTATCAAAGAATATAAACAATGTTGCAAAGGAGTTTTTAAATGATAACAGTAATTCTTAATGGATACAAAAGACCTCACACTCTAAAAGAGCAATATGAAGCCCTGAAAGCGCAAACGGTTGATGATTTACAGATTATGTTTTGGGGTAATATAATTGACAATGTGGAGGACTTTCCTTCAGACGTTGTTAATAAATGTGTTTCTTCTATAGCAAATACCAACTTGGGCACTTGGGGTAGGTTCTCCTTTGCGTTGTTTGCAAAAACCCCTTATGTGTGCGTGATGGATGATGACACAATACCGGGTAAGAAGTGGTTTGAAAATTGTTTGCAGACAATGGAAACCCACAGAGGTGTTCTAAGCACTAGGGGATGCATAATGTCGGAGAATGATCACCTGTATCCATTTGGCGATAGCTACACTCCAGTGGGGTGGTGTGACCCAAACCCAGAGCCAGTTCGAGTAGATATGGGATGTCACTCTTGGTTCTTTGAAAAAGACTGGCTCAGAGCTTACTGGGCAGAGATGCCAGCTCAATTACCTCAAAATTTTGGCGAAGATACACATATTTCTTATGCCGTCAAGAAGCATTTTGGCTATAATACATATATACCACCACACCCATTAGATGATATGGACATGTGGGGCTCTATACCAGAGAAAGGCTTAAATTACGGTCAGGATGGCAACAGTATTTCTGAATCTATGGGCGGCACTCAAGGTATGAACTCGTATTGGAACTATGTAAAACAAAATGGCTACAGAACAATAAGGGAAGAAAATGAAATTCAAAACTGATAGTACAAAAGATTTTAATGACGACCTTAACATAATAATTGAAGCCCTAGAAAATGACGAGAAGATAAGCTTTTCTAAATTTTGTGATGGTGAATGGGCTATCATGACAGACACCCCAATGCCGGAAGTTCAGCATGGAGAGTGGACGTTTGATCCCAATAATGAGTATGACGCTATGTTACGAAACGCGCTAGTGTCAGCATTTCAATACAACAACCCTAGATACTATATAGGAATTTCTGGCCCCGCCGTTTGGGGAGCGCCAACTTTCCTGTCGATGCTTCACAATTCTCAGCAACCTTCTGAACGTATTACTTGGGCTGATATATTTGTTAATTGCAACTATAAGACATATGTAGACAGAATGGTTCCTCTGTATAGCCGCAAGCCTGTTGTTCTGTTCTGCAATGAAGACGCAGACATAAGCGACGTGCCGTTTGATGTAGTAAAGAAATTCACCGTGCAAGATAGGGCTTGGCGATCAGGATTAGGCTTGATTGAAGAGGCAAAGCAATATGTGATTGACAACGACGTAAAAGACCATTACTTTTTATTCTGTTGCGGCCCTATAGGTAATGTTCTATGTGCAGCGTTGACAGATTTAGAAGAAGACAACACCTATTTGGACGTTGGTTCTACGCTAAACCCATATTTGAAACTAGACAAATATTTTAGAGACTACTATAACGAAGACTCGATATTTGCAAAACACAAGGGAGTATGGCTCCATGCTGGATAATTTAAGGTATTTCACGTACACGCACACAAATATGTATGACGTTTGGGATGCTTACTTTGGGCAACTTAAAAAGCACAGCCCAGAGATCAAGCATACAGTTATGATAAACAAGATGTCTACTGGCATACCAGTGCATCAGGTCGAGTATGACGAAGATCATAATTATTGCCAACAATACATAAACTGTCTAAACGAAATAGACGAAGACTACATTATATATATGCAGGAAGACTTTTATCTCTATAGGGACATAGACCCGTATAAGATGAGAGAGTACCTTGATATAATTAAATCGGATAATGACGTTTCTTTTGTCAGACTCTGCAAGCAGCCTTTCTTCAGCCTCTATAGATACAGCCAGCAGCAGATAGATCATTGGAAAAGTCTAGGTCAGTTAGAGGTGTTTACTGCTGACGATGTTAGTGAGGTAGAATATAATAATACTCTATACTGGGTTAAACCTCCTAGAGAAAAGTATACTAGCAACCTATCTTATTCTATGCAGCCCACTATATGGAATAAAGAAGATCTAATAAGACTGTATGAGAAATGCAATAGGCACAGCTTTGGCGAAGGGGCCGATTGGACGGATGCTCTTAACGATCTTAACATTAGAGGTTTGTATCATTACAATAATGAGCCTCAAAGAGGGTTACTGCATTTTGATTCAAGTGTTTTTCCATACGTGCTGACAGCTATAGTCAAGGGCTACTGGAACACTATGGAGTACCCCGAACTAGTAGATATAATCAACGCTTACAGAATAGACCCTCTTACTAGGGGTGAGCTAAATCCGTCGAACATGCACGGTCAGAGCTGGCATCAGGGGTAGTTAGGAACAGTTATGAAAAAAATAATTTCGTTTTGCCTATGGGGAGACAACCCTTCGTATACTCACGGAGCCATCTTTAACGCTAGACTGGCAAATCACTTTTTTAAAGGGTGGATTTCTAGATTCTATGTCGCCCCATCTGTTCCGGAGTATGTGACAATTTTGCTTGAGCATATAGAAAATGTAGAAATAGTCATGATGGAAGAAGAGGCTCTCAACAGGTCTATGTTTTGGAGATTCTATCCGGCCTCAGAGGATGATGTTGACATTATGATATCTAGAGACACGGATAGCAGGCTAGGAATTAGAGAAAAAGAAGCTGTCGATGAATGGCTAGCAAGCGGCAAAGGCTTCCATATTATGAGAGATCATCCATACCACGACATGCCAATTATGGGCGGCATGTGGGGAGCCAGAAAAGGCTCCATACCGAAAATGCGAACACTGATAGATGAGCACATAGAGCGATCTAAAGAAAATGAAAGATATGGAGAAGACCAAGACTTTTTGGCCAGCACAATCTTTCCCCTAATAAAAGACGATGTGTTTGTACACGATGGATACGGCTCAAGGTGGAGACGCAACGTCTCTAATTATCAGAACTTTGATTCGCATCCATTTCCAAACGAGAGGAATTTCAATGTACACTTCCATGTGCCTATATTTGTTGGCGAACAGTTTGACGAAAAATCCAAAAGATTACATCCGGAATACTTAAGCGTGCTATGAAATTCTTTAATCTAGATATGCACATATCTGTAATAGAAGATATAAAACACATCCTTTACGACTTGGGTCATCAGGTCGATAGCGTGTGCATGTCTGGGCACGGTTGGGTATTTGGAAGAGAAAGAGAAAGCCTGCCTCCCATCACCCACGAAAACTGGGATAAGGTTATACTTAATCACGATAGTTTGCTTGAAGAATTTTACAACCGCTACAAGGAAATGTTTAGCGAATATGATGCTTTCATAGTTACCTATCCAGCTTGTTTTGCTATACTTTTTGAGGCTTTTAATAAACCAATTTACGTTGTAGGTTGCGTTAGAGCGCACCATCCAAACTGGGACAATGGGGATCTTCTCACTTTTACCCAAGACAAGCTTGCCGAGATGGTTAAGTCGGGACAAATAATTACGATAGCTAATAGCAAATACGACTCTGCTTATTACGGAACATATATTGGCGGAAATTGGAAGCATATACCAAACATATGCGAGTATACTAGAGCAAAATACAGACCTACAGCAGATGAGTTTATACTGTCAACTGGCTCAAGAAGCTACTACAGGCCAAAAGGATCTATTCATATCTCCGATCTGGGACAATACTCTTGGGAAGATTTATACTCATACAAGGCCATAGCCCATGTTCCGTACAATGTGTCAATCATGTCTATATTTGAGCAATACACAGCGAATGTTCCACTTTTCTTCCCCACTATTGAGCATGGATTACACCTGCAAAATTTAGGCTACATGTCCGACTTATTGGGCTCTACAGAGCACGTTACAAATACAGAAGATTTCCGTAGAAAAGAGTCGCTTGAACTTGCTGATTTTTACGATGACGAATGGATGCCTCACATAACTTACTACGATGACATAAACAATCTGATAGATCTTATAGATTCTACGGACTTGGCTAATATATCTAACAGCATGGAAAAATTTAACCAAAATAGAAGAGAGAAAATATACAGCCTCTGGGAGGACACTATAAATGCAGGTTAAGATAATTAAGCCATCAATCGGCGGTCATGACGGCTCGTCTTTTAGAGAGCTGTTGGACATGTGGTCTGAAAAGGGTTATTGTACTATTGAGCAAGGGCCAAGCCAAAGGTCTGAAGGACATAGCGACCCCGACTCGCCAGAAGCAAAGTGTTGGGTAGGAGAGCAGGGCAACATATTACTGTACGACTTTCCACTTTTGGATAGATTGAAAAACGAGTACAAGCAGTGCCTTTTTTCTAACACCTATAAAGAAGGCGAAGGTAACAAGAAGTGGATTTTCTGGCCTAAACATTCAAGAATATTTGACGAGCTGAAGCTAGATCTCAGAAAAGCCAAGAAAGATTATCAGTGCGTATTCATCGGCACTCCAACAAATGCGCAAAGAAATGAGGCAGCACCATACTGGCTAGCCCACTGCGACCTGTGGAGTTTTAGGGGTGGAATACCTCATATTGATTATTTGAAACATTGTGCATCCGCCAAGTTTGGGCTTTGCCTTCCCGGTCTTGGCCCTAAATGTTTGAGAGACGTAGAGTACATGGGGTTGGGAGTTGTTCCTATTATAATTAACGAAGACGCCGTAAGATTTTACGCTAACCCGCCAGTTAAAGATGAACACTATTTCTACGTTAAAGACCCTGAAGAAATGTTAGAGGCTATGAACTCGTCACCAGAAAAGATAAAACAAATGTCAGAAGCCTGCATAGAATGGTTTGAAGAAAACTGCTCCGTAGACGGCTCTTTTAAAACAACAATGGAGATAATAAATGAGTAACTTACAACAATCCATGTCTTATATAGATGGAGACCCACAAATACTTCCTTACTCAGTTATTTCAAACGCTGATCCCGGCAGGCAAAATTTCGCTTGCGGGCAGATTAAAATGAACACAGATTTTGGAAAACAATTAAACAATTTAGCATCAGATGGTAGGTACAAGATTTTTCTAGAGGTCGGGACTTGGTGCGGGCTAGGTAGTACAAAATGCCTGCTAGATGGAATTATCCTTAGAGACGACGCTAAGTTAATATCGGTTGAATCTAACCTCAAGTTTTACGAGATAACAAGGAAGTACTGGGACAAATTCTTTGAGGTACACGGTATAGACACTGCTAAATTTGACCTAAAGCACGGAACATTAGTGGCCTACGATCAGCTAGATAAGGATTATGTAACAGACTCTGGGCATACAAAAGAAACCTACGACTACAATCAAGACATTAAGCATGCACCAAAGATAATTGTGGAAGATAAGGTGGATGTACTGTGTCTGGATGGTGGTCATTTTTCCACATCACTAGAGTGGGATCTTTTTAAAGAAACAGCAAAGATTGTTGCGATAGACGACACCTCTACCTCTAAAACAAATATGATCCTAAAAGAAATAAAGGAATCAGGAAACTGGAATATAATTTATGAATCTTCTCAAAGAAATGGAGAAATGATTGTGGAGAAAATATAATGAGATTCCTAGTTATACAAGAAAATGGCCGCCACGATGCCAATAGGCACTTTAGGGAGTGCTTCAGCTTCAAAAGAGCGTTTGAGTTTCATGGTCATGAGTGCGATGTTTGGGGTCTAGGACATGAAAATTTTGACGAAAGACCAGACTTCAAAGTATATGATTGCATTATTAATCTAGAACAATATGACAATATAGGCTGGGTTCCAAACGACGAGATAGCAAGATCGAGTGCGACTAAGTTTTTATGGGCAACGGAGAGCCATATATCCAATGTATGGATCAACATAGACAACGAATTCAATTACGATTTTGTCCTTCAGCCCGCTAGTGAAATGATAAAACGAGACAAAGAACTATGGTTCGCTAACGCAATAGATGAAGAGCTAATTTATCCCATGAAAGATATCGAAAAATCTATAAGGTTTGGTTTTTGTGGAACTTTTGGTACTAATATAAGAAGGTCAATAATAGAAAATCTGTCTGCACATTACGGGCTAAAGAAGGATATATTTGTTATAGGCGAAGATATGGTTAAGGCCATTAATTCATACCTCTGCCATTTTAATTACAATATTGGCTTTGGTTATACTAGTTCAGTAAATTATAGGGTTTTTGAAACTATTGCCTGCGGGACTCTGCTAATGACGAGTTATAGCCAAGACTACGAGACTCTGGGCTTAAAGCATGGCGAAAATTGCCTTGTATACTCAGACGAAGCTTCACTAATAGAAAACGTAAATTTTATACTGGAAGATAGCAATACAGATGCTTGTGTTTCAATGGCTAATAGTGGTCTAGAATTGTCGAGGAAGCACACCTATAAAGAGCGAGTAAAAATAATACTGGAGAAGTTAGTGTGAACGTAATACTGTTAGGCAAAGGATCTTTGGCAATCAAAGTAGCTGACTGGTTTAATCAAAACGCCAACCTACTGTATGTTGTGCCAGACATGCCAGAGCCAACTTGGACGGACTCAATAACAGAGTGGTGTAAAGATAACGATGTTGATTGTATTGAGTCTGGAGATTATAACGACATCCCAGACGTTGATATAGACTTGGCTATGTCTGTTTTTTACGGCAAGATAATTAAACAAGATTTCATTGATAACTGCAAAAATATAATTAATCTTCACAATTCTCCCCTGCCAAAGTACAGAGGGGTAAGACCTATAAACTGGGCTCTTAAAAATGGTGAGCGCAGTCACGGCGTTACAATACATAAAATAGATAGCGGCGTTGATACTGGAGAAATAATAGGTCAAATTACATATCCAATATATCCTGTAATAGAAGAAGTTGAAGATGTATATAAAAAAGCGCTAGACTATGGGTGGATGTTGTTTAAGGACGTTGCAAAAAATTTGACACACGCAATCAACCATGCCACACCACAGGGAGAAGATTTCTCTTACTATCCAAGCAAAATGAATCACCTTCTTGGTGACAGAGCTGACTTCAGACGTTAGGAAAAACCATGAAAATAGGACTTGTAGGACTCGGATATTGGGGTAAAATAATCCTTAGAAATCTGAGAGAATTGGGCTATAAAGATATAACTGTTTGTGAGCAGCAACCTGTAGACTGGTCGCAGATTGGTAGCAAATACCGCCTAGTAAAAGATTATAAAAAATTAGATTGTGACGTAGTTTTTGTGGTTGTACCGGCCAAACTTCACTATAATATATGTGAGCACTTTCTATCTTCTGGTATTGATGTGTTTTGCGAAAAGCCATTGGAGCCAGATGTCAGCAAGTGCGAGAAGCTATACAAAATTGCTGAGGACAATGGGGCAAAACTTTTTGTTGACTGGCTGTTTACTTACAACCCAGCGGTTATTAAGATAAAGTCATTGATACAACAATGGGGAGCTCCACAAAACATAATCACTAACAGGATGAATTTTGGCCCTGTAAGACATGATGTCGGAGCAAGGTGGGATTTGGCCTCTCACGACGTGTCTATAGGTTGTTACCTTTTAGACGAGAAGCCAGAAGAAGTAAAGTGGATGGATTTTAAACGACTTAAAGAGTCAGACCAAGACGACAGCGTTGTTGGTGTTTTAAATTTTTCCAAAACTACACTTCAGATCAATGCAAGCTGGGCATATGGTATGAAGAATAGGATGTGCATATTTGAATTTGACAATGGCTTCTTGTACTGGGACGATACTACAACGACTTTGCTTTATGGTAACGACATACTACAAGTAGATAAATGTTCGCCTCTGCACTCAGCTATTAATACCTTCCTAAATGCCTTTAATAAAGAAGAACAAGAAAAACAGAAAAGGCTTACAATAATGACGACTGAGATTTTAAACGGGTAGAAGTAAAAATGGAAATAGCATTTAACAATTTAAACGCACAATGGCAAATAATTAAAGACAAGGTTATGCCACAAATTGAGCAGCTTTTTGAACGTTCTAACTTTATATTGGGAGATGCGGTTGGCGAGTTTGAAGACATGTTTAAGTCTTACTCAGAATGTGAATATGCTGTAGGAGTCTCGAACGGAACTGACGCACTAAAATTAGCAACTCAAGCCTTAACAGAACGCTATTCCACTTTGGTGCTGATTCCCGCAAATACTTTTGTAGCCACTATTATCGGGATAGAACAGGCACTACCTCGTGCTGATTTTATACTGGTTGATTGCGACGACAGCTTCCAGATGAATCTAGACGACCTACACAAGATTATAAAAGCAAATAGAAACTTTTACAGCGAAGCAATTATAGTTCCTGTTCACTTATACGGATATATGTGCAACATGAACAGGCTTATGGATATAGCAGACGAATATGATTGCTTAGTATTAGAAGATGCATCTCAAGCTCATGGGGCACAATGGGACGGGCAACCAGCAGGAAGTTTTGGAGATGTGGCGGCGTTCTCGCTATACCCCGGCAAAAACTTAGGAGCTGCTGGAGACGCCGGTATAGTAACAACAAACAGACAAGATGTATACGAAAAGCTTATCAGGCTTAGAAATGTTGGTTCCGTAGAGAAGTATGTGCATGAGATAAGAGGGGGAAACCATAGGTTAGACACATTACAGGCAATTATATTAAAAGAGAAGATGCCTTACATAGAAGATTGGAACGCAAGCAGACGCTTAATAGTTCATTCGTATCAAGGTTGCGGAAGCGACAGGGGTATTGACAATGAACTCGTCCGATTGCCAATGACATCAGATGGCTGCTGCCCAGTTCATCATGTGTATCCAGTTATGGTAGATGACAGAGAGTCTTTTACAAACCATCTGGATGAGTATGGAATACAGTGGGGATTACATTATCCAACGTGCATAGAAGAAATGCCAATGTATAAGCATCTTATAGGGCCAAACAAGCAGGCTCTGGAGTTTAGTAGTCAAATGGTTAGCTTGCCAATACATCCGTTTATGTCAGAAGAAGAAGTCGCATACGTTTGCGATGCGATAAATAAATACAAGGGTTAAAAAGGAGAATAAATGAGAATTTTATTAACAGGAATGTCGGGCTTTGTCGCTAGAAATGTCTACATGTCCCTAAGAGATTATGGTGAAATCTACCCAGTAGATGGGACGCTAAATTTGCTGGTGTCTCCCAACTGCGACAGGGCACTGCAGGATTCCAGAGCGGATGTTGTCGTTCATGTGGCTGGCAGGGTAGGAGGAATAAAAGCCAACTCCGAAAACCCCGGAAAATTCTTTTATGAAAATATGAAGATGGGCATGAACATGATAGAAGCCTCCCGAAGAGAAGGTGTAGGTAAATTCATTATGCTGGGAACGGTTTGCGCCTACCCAAAACACACTCCAGTGCCGTTCAAAGAAGAGGACATATGGAACGGGTATCCAGAAGAGACAAATGCTCCATACGGTAT
>Ga0114933_10001248_pt1 | contig 28661 bp, 32 predicted proteins | sample 4SBtaG_FD_89691 | JGI IMG/M metagenome (GOLD analysis project Ga0114933, IMG submission 89691) | Deep subsurface microbial communities from Kolumbo volcano to uncover new lineages of life (NeLLi) - 4SBTROV12_W25 metaG | ecosystem: Environmental > Aquatic > Marine > Volcanic | place: Kolumbo... | reverse complement strand
TGAAATTTTAGATAATGTTGCAAGCATTGGCGCTGATGAGTAAAGCAAGAAGATAAAGAATAGCGACCATGCTACTGATTTTCTAGCTTGTTTTACTGATGGAGTTGTAAAGTATCTCATAAGGATATGAGGTAACGATGCAGTTCCTATCATCATACACATTGCTAACGAGATATATTTCCATACAGCCATTCCACCTTCAGGTACACCTGTGTGTGATACTGCTATAGATTTTAAGCCACCTGGTACTCCAGCTGCTTTTATATCTGCCGCACTATTTTTAACTAGTCCAAATTGTTGTTCAAGTGCTCCAATTCTAGCTACTTCATCGCCTAGCATTAAGTGAGGGAATACTCCTCCACCTATTTTATTACTAATCCAGAAAACTGGAATTAAGTAAGCTACGATTAGTACTATATATTGAGCAACTTGCGTCCAAGTAACAGCTCTCATTCCGCCTAACATTGAACATAACAAGATACTAACTAGTCCTACCCAAACACCTAACTCAAATGGAATTTGCAATGCTCTTGCAGCAATTGTTCCAGTAGCGTTAATTTGTGCAGTCACATAAGTAAATGATGCTAACACTAGAACTAATACAGCACAGAATCTAACTCCGTTTCCGCCGTATCTTGTTCCAATGAAATCAGGTACTGTGTAACATCCAAATTTCCTTAGGTATGGTGCTAATAAAGTTGACACAAGCACATAACCGCCTGTCCAACCAACTAAGAAAGCCATGTAACCATAGCCACCAAAGTAAACACCACCTGCTAATGCTACGAACGATGCACCAGACATCCAGTCTGCTGCTGTCGCCATTCCATTAAATACTGTTGGTACTTGTCTACCAGCTACATAATACGCATCAACTTGCACGGTTCTTGATAACCATCCAATTACTGCATAAATGCAAACTGTGAAAGCAACGAACATAATTCCGATTGCTTCTTTTGAGACTCCGCCTTGTTCTAGAATAGCCATCAATATGATGAAGACTAAAAAGCCCCCGGTATATAAACCGTATATTCTAGGTAGGTTTTGTATAAATCCACCTTTAAACATTAGTCATCCTCCCCTCCAAAGCCGCACTCTTCGTCAATCTTTTCTTGTCTGTTAGCAAACCAGAATATTAATAATACGAACGCAAGAAGTGATCCTTGTGCTGTCATATAATATGCTAGTGGGTAACCAAGAAAACTTGCCGAGTTGATTTCAGCTCCGAACATGAAAATAACCGTTGAAAAGAAGAACCAAATCGCCAATGTAATTATCATATGGTTTTTGGTCTTTTCCCAATGTTTTTCTTTATTCGACATATTTCCCCCTTAAGGTTGTTTATTCGATATTTATGCGTAAGATCATACCCATCTAGTTGCCAATTAAAAGTTAAAAAAACCAATGTTGAGTGCTATAAAGACTGAAAAATAAAGGAAAAATAAAGGATAGTTTTATTAATACAACGTGAGATTGAATCTAAATAAGATAATTTCAACCTTAAGACACTTAAAGGAATACATTTTTCCAGTAAAAAAACTTACTGATAAATTTAAAACAATAAGCACCATTCAACAATTAGAAACGTTCATTGAAGAAAAATCTGCTCATGTAGTTCAAACCACTTTGTATGGATACATAAAAACTAGAATGGGTTTTAAACACACTATTATGTTTGAGGATGAAAAATTTTTAGAATCAATGGATATTGCAAAATGGAATATTTATGTCGTAGCGGTTGCAGATTGTACTTTTTATTCTTTCTCATACTTAATGAGTAAGAGGGGACTAAAAAAAAATGACTCAAGAGATGTTTTTTTAAGCGTTTTAGCAAGGCAGAAATCAAATGGCTTGAGTTCAAAGATATATAATGATGGAAAGACGAGTTTTGAAAATCGATTTGGAAAAATAAATTGGCAAACTTATTTTCAAGACGATCCTTTTATAAACAGTGGAAACGCACTTTATAAGTGGTCTCCAATAGCAGATAATTTAAAAGAACTGGATAAAGAAATAGTTCTTAATTCTATAAAATATAAATGGAATAGTGTTAAAGCGGAATTTGAAAAAATTACAGCAAACTCACACTTTGATATTTAAAATTTATTTATTCTGTCTGTTTTCAATTAAAGATTCTACAACACTCGGATCAGCAAGAGTTGTGGTATCTCCAAGTTGTTCGTGCTCATTAGCAGCAATTTTTCTAAGAATTCTTCGCATAATTTTACCTGATCTAGTTTTAGGCAAAGCCGGAGCAAATTGAATTATATCTGGAGTAGCAATAGGACCGATTTGTTTTCTTACCCAAAGTTTTAAATCTCTTTCTAAATCTCCACTCGGTTGTTCACCTGCATTTAAGGTTACATAGCAGTATAAACCGTTACCTTTAATATCATGAGGATAGCCTACCACTGCAGCTTCAGCTACTCTTTGATGAGCAACAAAAGCACTCTCAATTTCTGCAGTTCCAAGATTATGTCCTGAAACAATAATGACATCGTCTACTCTTCCAGTTATCCAGTAGTATCCATCTTTATCTCTTCTACAACCGTCTCCTGTAAAATATTTTCCATCAAATTGAGAAAAATATGTATCTACGAATCTCTTGTGATCTCCATAAACAGTTCTCATTTGTCCTGGCCAAGATGCAGTCATACATAGTCTTCCTTTACAAGCACCTTTTAAGATTTTTCCAGTCTCATCGACTATTGCTGGTTTAACCCCATAAAATGGTTTTGTGGCTGAACCAGGTTTTAAGTTAATCGCACCTGGTTGTGGCGATATAAGAATACCACCTGTTTCTGTCTGCCACCAAGTATCAACTATTGGACATCTAGAATCCCCAACAGTTTGGTAATACCACATCCAGGCCTCTGGATTGATTGGTTCACCTACTGTTCCTAATAATTTAAGAGATTTTCTGCTAGTTTTTTTAACAGGATCATCTCCCTCTTTCATTAATGCTCTAATCGCAGTGGGAGCAGTATAAAAAATATTTACTTTGTATTTATCCACTATTTGCCACCATCTAGAAAAATCAGGATAAGTCGGAATACCCTCAAACATTACTGTTGTAGCGGCATTAGATAAAGGTCCATAAATAATATAACTGTGCCCCGTGACCCAACCTATATCTGCACTACAAAAATAAATATCTTTTGGTTTGTAGTCAAAAATATATTGATGTGTCATGGAAGCATATACCATATATCCCCCAGTTGTATGCAAAACACCTTTTGGTTTACCAGTAGATCCAGAAGTATATAAAATGAACAAAGGATCTTCAGCATTCATTTCTTCTGGCTCACATTTTGCTGAGACTTTAGAAATAAGTTCCTCGTATGAAACATCTCTTTCATGATCCCAATTTACTTGATTACCTGTTCTTTTAACTACAACACATTTCTTTACATTAGGACATTGCTGAAGAGCTTCATCAGCAATTTTTTTTAAAGGAATTATTTTTCCACCTCTTACTCCTTCGTCTGCGGTAATCAAATAATCAGAGTCGCAGTCATTAATCCTAGTTGCTATAGAGTCTGGAGAAAACCCTCCAAAAATTATTGAATGAATAGCTCCAATACGTGCACAAGCTAACATCGTGTAGGCTAGCTCAGGAATCATAGTCAGATAAATTGTAACTCGATCTCCTTTTTGAACACCTATGCTTTTCAAAGCATTTGCAGCTTTACAGACATTTTTATGGAGTTCTTTATATGATATTTTTTTTGACTCAGATGGATTGTCTCCAACCCATATAATCGCAGTTTTCTTTCCATTTTTTTTTAAATGTCTATCGATACAATTTGAAGAAGCATTTAAAGTTCCATCGTAGTACCATTTTATTTTTACTTCTTCTTTACTGTATTTAACATCTTTGATTTTTGAATAAGGTTTTATCCAGGAAATTCTTTTTCCTTCTTTCTTCCAAAATTTATCATTTTCTTTGATTGATAAATTATATTTTTTTTTATATTTTGAGCTATTAACTAGTGCTTGTTTTGCCCATCTATCTGTAACTGGAAAAACCGTATTTCCGTCATCATCTTTCAAAGATAAATTTTTTTTAGAAAATTTTCTAGGTTTTTTTGCTTTCTTAATTTTTCTTTTAAATTTTCTTGATTTTTTCGACTTACTAAATTTTTTAAGTCTTTTTTTCTTTTTTCTACTTCTTCTACCCACTTTTCCCTCTTTTTTTTTTAATTATTCTTAGATTTTACCCATCTTACAAATTACTTTCCAGCTTTTAAAATCTATTGGCATTACTGATAATCTGCTTTGTTTTATTAGAGGCAAATGACTAATTTTCTCATTTTTTTTAATTTTTTCAAGGGTAACAGACTTTTTTAATTTCTTTTTAAACCTAACCTGAATCGCGACAAACCTTTTACTCTTATCAGTTTTGTCCCTAAAAGCACTTTTGATAACTTCCACCACCCCAACAATTTCTTTTCCAATATTTGAATGATAAAAAAAACAAAGATCTCCTTTCTTCATTTTTTTTAAGTTATTTGCAGCTTGATAATTTCGTACACCATCCCATGTTGCACCCTTAATCCCAGATTTTTTTTGTTGATCTATAGACCATACATCTGGTTCGGATTTAAGAAGCCAATATGATTTAATCATTAGAGCTTTAAACCTGGGCCCTTCATAAAAGGAGCACTTTCATCAAGAGGCCATCTTGATCTTGCTTGGACATTTAAGTCATTAACTGATTTTTTTTTAAACCTTTGAATTCCTGCCCAAGCTATCATAGCAGCATTATCGCCACAATATTTTTGATCTGGAAAAATTGGTGTAAAGTTCATTTTTTTTGAAAGTTCTATTAAATTTTTTCTAATCGACTGATTTGCCGCAACTCCACCAGCAATAACAAATTTGACACCCTTGTCTAAACTAGTATTTTTTTTAAATTGTTCCATAGCTACAAGCGTTTTTTTTTCTAATATTTTAATAATTGTTTCTTGAAAAGAAGCAGCTAAATTATACCTTAATTTATTATTTCCATTAATTTTTTTTGTCTCTCTAAGTACAGCAGTTTTTAATCCTGCAAAAGACAGATTGCATCCAGCTTTATTAATAATTGGTTGAGGAAGTTTATAAAAATTTTTATCTCCTTTTTTAGCAAACCTTTCGACATTGGGTCCCCCAGGATAACCAAGATCTAACATTTTTGAAGTTTTATCAAATGCTTCACCTATAGCATCGTCAATTGTAGTTCCTAATTGTTTGTATTCGTCAACATTTTTAACAATTAAATATTGAGAATGACCTCCTGATATTAATAGTAACAAATAAGGAAAATTCATTTTATTTTCTAAACCCGGACTTAATGCATGTCCCTCAAGATGATTCACAGCAATAAAGGGTTTGTTTAAAAAAGAAGCAATAGTTTTTCCAATATTTAACCCAACCGTTAGACAAACTATTAAGCCTGGACCAGCAGTTGCGGCAACACCATCTATTTCGTTTATTGAAACCCCGCTTTCCTTAAGAGCTTTATTAATTATAAAGTCTATATTTTCGACGTGGGATCTAGCAGCTATTTCTGGAACAACTCCACCATACTTTTCATGTTCTTTAATTTGACTTGAAACTATACTTGATAATACTTTGGCTGTTCCCTCATCATTTTCTTGGACTACAGATGCCGCTGTTTCGTCGCAACTAGTCTCGATTCCTAGAAATTTAAGTTTTTTTTTCATTTAATTATGAGTTTATATATTAGAATAGTATAAAATAAATTTCTCAAATATATAAACAAATAATGAAAAAAATTGTAATTGGATCAAGAGAAAGCAAGTTATCTTTGGTTTATGCAAATAAAGTAAAAAACCTACTTCTAAAAAAACAAACAGATTTATCTAAAGAAGACGTGGTAATTAAAACAATCAAAACTTCTGGAGATATTTTTAAAGATAAAAAACTTTCAGAAATTGGAGGAAAAAAGCTTTTTTGTAAAGAGATTGAAGAAAGTCTTTTAAAAAAAAATATAGATATAGCTGTACACGCTCTAAAAGATATGGAGTCGGTGATTACCAAAGGTCTTGTAATTGGCTCGTATATTCAAAGAAATGATCCCCGTGAAGCGCTACTAAGTACAAAATACAACTCTTTTAAAGATTTAAAAAATAAAATTGTCGGATCCAGTTCTAGAAGAAGAGAGCTCCAAATAAAATCAATTAACAAAGATGTTATAGTCAAAAATATAAGGGGAAATATAGACACAAGAGTCAAAAAAATGGGAGAAGGTCTTTACGATGGAATTATTCTCGCTTTGGCTGGTGTTAAAAATTTAAAATTAGAAAAAAAAGTAAAAGAAATTATATCCACCGAAGATATGTTACCTGCTGTCGGCCAAGGTGTAATAGCGGTACAGTGTAGAGAAGAGGATGAAAAAATAAAAAATATTTTAAAAAATATTAATAGTAAAGAAACTGAGCAATGTGCAATATCCGAAAGAAGCATGCTAAGAACCATAGGAGGAGATTGCGACACAGCCGCAGGAGGATTAGCTGTTTTAACTGGAAACGAGATATTTTTGAAAGCTCAACTATTTTCTGATAACGGAGAAGAATCTTTTTTTTATGAATTAAAAGGCAAAAAAGAAGATGCAAATAAAATTGGGGAGATCGTCGGAGCTGAACTTTTGAAACGAGCAGGATTAAAATTTAAAAAAAAATTATGAATATTTTAATGACAAGACCATTAATAGACTCAGAAGATTTGATGGAGAAGTTATTTTCAAAAGGCCATAAGATTTTGCATTTACCTACATTAAAAATATTATCATTAAATATGAATCCAATTAATCCTGATAAATATAATGCATTTGTGTTTACAAGTTCTAATGCAGTAAGAAACCTAAAATTATTAAATGAGAACAAAAAAATTATTTGCTTTTGTGTGGGCTCCATTACTGAAAAAATAGCTAGACAATTTGGATTTCAAAACACTGTTTCGGCAGGCGGAAATGTAAACGCATTAAAAAACTTAATAGAAAATTCTAAAAGCATAAGTGAAAAATCCAAAATTGCGTATTTTTGTGGTGACAATATTTCTTATAATTTAGATAGTGAATTAAAAAAAGAAGGTTTTGATATAATAAAAATAATTAATTATTCTGCAGAAAAAATAATAAGTCTAAGTGAAGAAAACAAAAAGATAATTGAGAAAAATGTACCAGATTTAATTTTTGTCTATTCTTTGAGAAGTGCTCAAAGTTTCATTGAAATAATTAAAAACCACTCATTATATCCGTTAATGACAGGGTCAACAGTTATGTGTATAAGTAAAAAAGTAGCAGATTTTTTTAAGCTCGTTGGGTGGAAAAAAATAGAGGTATTTAATCCTGGCGAAGAATTATTAAAATTATAAGAAATAAAATATAATGAATGTATTAGAAAATTTTAAAAACTTATTTTTAGAAATTTGGCAAACTGGTATTGCCGGAGTTAATTTCACTGAAATTGGACTAGCAATAGCTATCTTCTTATTTTTTTTATTGCTACGAGGTTTAATCTCAAAATTTATTCTTCAAAGATTAAAAAACTATGTTGCTAAAACTTCTAATAAATTTGATGATGCTTTAGTTGAAGCTTCAGAGGGACCAGTAAAATTTTTCCCGATAGTTCTCGGGATATTTATGGCTACATCATACATGGATTTTGATGGCAAAATGTCAATCTTCGTAGATAATGTAAATCGATCTTTAATAACAATTTTAATTTTTTGGTTAATACATCAAATTGTAGAACCGATAACATTTTTAATTAAAAGGGTAGAGGAGTTGTTATCAAAAGATTTGCTTAACTGGGTAATTAAAGCAAATAAGATTCTGATAATCTTTTTCGGCTTCGCAGCTACTTTAGATATATGGGGAATAAAGATTGCACCTATAATAGCCGGATTGGGTTTATTTGGTGTTGCAGTCGCTTTAGGTGCTCAGGACTTATTTAAAAATTTAATTTCTGGTGTTCTGGTTTTGGTAGAAAAAAGATTTAAGATTGGAGACTGGATATATGTAGAGGGTATTATCGAGGGAATAGTTGAAAGAATAGGTTTTAGATCAACAGTTATAAGAAAATTTGATAAATCAATCGCAACTATACCTAATTCTTCATTTGCAGAAAACGCAGTAGTAAATATTACTGAGACAACGAACTGGAGAATAAGTTGGATAATAAATTTACAATATAACTCTACAATTGAACAACTTAAAAATGTAAGAGATCAAATAGAGAAATTTATAACATCAAACAAAGATTTTAAGATTGGAGAAGATACCGAGCATGCAGTTCGAATAGACAAGTTTTCTGACAGTTCTATAGACTTATATATAAGATGTTTTACTGTAACTGATGAATGGGGAGAATGGTTAAAAGTAAAAGAAAGATTGGCTGTAAAAATCAAAGAAATTGTAGAAAGCAATGGAGCTTCATTTGCTTTTCCTAGCACCTCAATATATGTGGAGAAAAAATAATGAATGCTTTTATATTATTAATGGATCGCGTTATCTATCTATATGTATGGGTATTAATTATAAATGCAGTACTAAGTTGGTTGGTTGCTTTTAATGTTCTTAATACGCAAAATCGTTTTGTTTTTTCGGTTTTAGAAGTAACTTATAAATTAACCGATCCACCATTAAATTATATAAGAAGATTTTTACCTAACTTAGGCTCAGTTGATATTTCACCAATTGTATTAATTTTATTAATTTATTTTGTAAGAGATTTAATCTCAGATATTTTTATTTATTTACAATGATTATTGACGGAAAAAAAGAATCACAATTAATTAGGCAAGAAATCAAGAAAGAGATAGATTCTATTAAGCTTAAGAAAGATAAAGTACCTGGCCTTTCGGTGATTTTAATAGGGAATTATCCTCCCAGTGAGATTTATGTAAGAAATAAACAAAAAAGCTCTATTGAAGTGGGCATAAATTCAGAAATTATAAAGTATCAAAATGATGTAACAGAAAAAGAGGTTTTAAAAAAAATTCAGGAATTGAACAACAACGAGAATGTATCTGGAATATTAGTCCAACTACCTTTGCCTAAACATATAAGCAAAGAAAAGATTATTAATGCAATTAATCCTTTAAAGGATGTGGATGGATTTAATCCAATAAATGTTGGTAATCTTGCTTCAGGGTACAAAGCGATAATTCCTTGTACCCCTTTAGGATGTCTTTTGTTAATAAAAAAAATAGAAAGAAATCTTACTGGCAAACATGCTGTAATAGTCGGAAGATCTAATTTAAACGGAAAACCCATGGCTCAACTTTTACTTAAAGAAAATTGTACTGTAACTATAGTACATAGCAAAACCAAAAATTTGAAAGCTGAGTGTCAAAAAGCAGATATTTTAGTTGCAGCTGTTGGCGTAGCAAAACTAATCCAAGCAGATTGGATAAAAAAGGAGTCAATAGTCATTGATGTTGGTATTAATAAAGTTGGTGAAAAAATAGTTGGAGATGTAAATTTTGAAGAAGTTAAAGACAAGGCCAAAGCTATTACTCCTGTCCCAGGCGGTGTAGGACCAATGACAATTGCATGTTTACTTAAAAATACTTTAGAATGTTTTAAAGGTCGTTAGACTTACTATTGTCTATTTTCAAATATCTACTGTTTCTAAATCTGATGATTACAGTGGCCAATGCAACAATTAATATAGCTGAGGATATGTAAATTAAATTTGATGGATCATCATTTTTATCTTGGAGTATTATATATCTAGCTAAAGCCGTTATAGCTATAACCAAAGGGTAGGAAATTCTCACTGATCTTGTTTCCCAGTAAGATCTAACAAGGCCTATTACCTCGATATAAATAAACATAAGCAAAAGATCAGCTAAATTAACCAATCTGTTATCATACATTTCTTTTACCTCTAAAAAAAAAGCCAGAATAGTTGCTGCCAATACAAACAAGACTGCTACTAATTGAATATTACGAATCGTTGAATTCATACTAATGCTAATATCAGGATTTTAAGCTTTTTTTAACTGTTTTGAGTGAAATTTAATGAATTTCTCTACTTTTGTTTTATTAAAGGTTTTATTTTCTTCAAAAGAGACTTTTTTCATTGAATAAGCTTTATTTTTAGTCTTTCTAGAAAGTATTGTTATGTTTCCTTTGTAAATTTTTAATTTAACTTCTCCTGAGACATATTTTCTTTTTTTATCAATTACTTTTTGCAAATTAATTCTTTTCTTGGAAAACCAGTATCCATTATAAACAAGCTCAGCATAAAGAGGCATTACTCTCTCTTTATCGTGCATTGTTTTTTTATCAAGAGTTACCGACTCTATGGCTCTATGAGCGGTATACAAAATTGTTCCTCCTGGTGTTTCATAAACACCTCTAGATTTTATTCCTATAAATCTATTTTCAACCAAATCAACTCTTCCTACTCCGTTTTTCCCAGCAATAGAATTTAGTTTATCTAAGAGTTTTGCTGGTTTGAGTCTTTTGTTATTAATTGAGACAGGATCGCCATTTCTAAATCCAATTTTTACTATTGTTTTTTTGTTTGGGGCTTTTTCAGGTGAAACAGTTCTTTGGAATATATATTCTGGAGCAGAGTTTTTTGGATTTTCTAAATTTTTTCCCTCAGTTGAAGTATGAAAAATGTTATCATCAACAGAAAATGGTGGTGCTCCTTTTTTATCTTTTGGAATAGGTATTTTATTTTTTTTTGCATATTTTATTAAGTCGGTTCTAGATTGAAGCTTCCACTCTCTCCAAGGGGCAATAACTTTAATTTTTTTTCCGAAAAATGCATATGCTAACTCGAATCTTACTTGATCATTTCCTTTACCTGTTGCACCATGAGCAACTGCGAAAGCTCTAAATTTTTTTGCAATTTCTATTTGTCTTTTGCCTATAAGCGGTCTTGCTATTGAAGTACCTAACAAATAGCTTCCTTCGTAAACAGCATGAGCTCTTATCATTGGAAAAATATAATCTTTTACAAATATATTATTTAAATCTTCAATAATTATCTTTTTGACGCCAAGACTTTTTGCATTCTTAATAATTTTTTTTTTATTAATTATCTGACCAATATTAGCGGTATAAGCTATTATTTCAGCTTTATAGTTTTCTTGAAGCCATCTTAAAATGATTGAGGTATCTAACCCACCTGAATAAGCTAAAACAATTTTTTTCATTTAACTGCAAGTTTTTTTGGCAGTATTATAAGCCTTTGTAAATCCCATCATAGAATAATGATCTACTGTCTGCGCTCCCTTAATAGTATTGGCAGTAACTATAAGATTTGTTGCTCTCTTCATTAACTTAATAAAATTTTTTTCCTCATTTTCATCTAAAAGCCATGCAAATTTATCTTGTGAAAAAAAAGAAAAACTTTTTTTTCCTGACTTTGCAGTAACCGTAGAAGATTTATATGGATGACCACTTGTTATACTGACTTCGTCAGAAATGTTTTCTTTGGGTCTAAATGTAACAAAAAGTCTAGAGTCTTCTCTGTTAATATTTTTAGGTGCTCTTTTTGTTGGTAAGGTTTGAGCAAAACAAATTTTACCTTCGCTAGTTTCAGCGCTAAAACTTTGCCAGTTTTTGTATTTGCCCGTCGATTTAGGCGTATCTGCTATTGCCGTAGATAAAGACAATATAAAAATAAAGCTTAGAAAATAAAATTTAAATTTCATAATTTTAATTTTTATACTAAAAAAAAAGTATTTCAATGGTTGCTAAGCGTTTTATGGAGCCGGATTAGGATTATTATTATGTATTAAATTAATTTTTTCTATTATTTCTTCAGTTAGTTCAATTTTGGTACTATCAATATTCTCTTTTAATTGATCCATTGTAGTTGCCCCTATAATATTGCTTGTAACGAAGGGTCTAGAATTTACAAACGCTTGGGCCAATTGAACCATAGTCATATTATTTTCTTTAGAAAGTTTATAGTATTCATCATATGCTTTCATTGCTAAAGGATTAAGCATTCTTTCCCAACCTTTAAACATAGTCATTCTTGCATTTTTTGGCATTTTGCCATTTCTATATTTTCCTGATAATGCTCCAGATGCCAAAGGATAATAAACCAACAAACCACATTTTTCTCTAATCGAAATTTCTGACATACCTATTTCATATGTTCTATTAACCAAACTATAAGGATTTTGAACTGACATCATTCTAGGTAGATTTTTATTTTTTGATATTTCTAAATATTTTGAAAGACCATAAGGGGTTTCATTTGACACACCGATATATCTAATTTTCCCACTTTTTATAAATTTTTCTAACGCTTGCAAAATATTCTCAAAATCATTCCATTCTCCTTCATTTTTATTTAATTTAAATTCTCTCCTACCAAAGCAATTTGTGGATCTTTCGGGCCAATGTAATTGATATAGATCTATGTAATCTGTTTTTAATCTTTTCAGACTGTCATCTATAGCTTTACCAATTTTCTTTTCAGAAAAACTATTTCCGCCTCCTCTTATCCAATCTAGACCCGGTCCTGCAACTTTTGAAGCTAAAATTATCTTTTCTCTGTTTTTTCTTTTTTCAAACCAGTTACCAATCATTATTTCTGTTTTTCCATAGGATTCTTTAGTAGGGGGAACAGAGTAAAGTTCAGCTGTATCAAAAAAATTTATTCCTTGTCCAATAGAATAATCCATTTGTTCAAAAGCCTCTTTTTCAGTATTTTGGGTTCCCCATGTCATAGTTCCGAGACAAATAAGGCTTACATTAAGATCGCTGTTTCCTAATTTTTTAAATTTCATAAAATTGTAACGATTTTTTAAAGGAAAAATTGCCTATTGAAAAGTTAATAAAATTTCTTATATTAAGCTTATGGTTTTAAATAAACAGAGTTCAGCTACAAGGTCTTCAGCATCAGAAGCAATTATAGATCAAGGCTTAAGAGCTTATATGCTTAAGGTTTATAATTATATGGCTTCCGGCGTTCTATTAACTGGGGTAGTAGCATTGTTTCTATTTAAACTTTCAGTAGTCACTGGAGCTAGTGGTGAAATAATAGGTTTAACAAATATAGGAAACGCAATATACAATTCTGCTTTAATGTGGGTAATAATGCTCGCACCTTTAGGAATTGTTTTTTATATGAGCTTTGGAATAGCAAAGATGAGCGTTTCAAAAGCCCAAACTGTTTTTTGGATCTTCGCAGCGCTTATGGGAGCTTCTCTGTCATCTATATTTTTGATCTACACTGGAGCAAGCATTACTAGAGTTTTCTTTATTACTGCTGGAACATTTGGTGCTATGAGCATCTATGGCTATACCACAAAAAGAGATCTGACTAAACTCGGTTCATTTCTGATTATGGGTTTAATTGGTATAATAATTGCATCAATAGTAAATTTATTTCTTAAATCTTCTATGATGTATTTTGTAATTTCAATTATAGGAGTTCTCGTTTTCGTGGGACTCACTGCTTATGATACTCAAAAAATAAAGAACATGTACCTGGTGAGTGATAGTGGAGAGTTAAGTGGAAAAAAAGCTATCATGGGAGCTTTAACTCTTTATCTTGACTTTATTAATCTATTCATAATGTTGCTAAGACTTTTCGGTCAAAGAAGGTAACTATTTTATTATCTTTAAATTATTCCAATTTGTCATATCTATTAGTCTATTAAGATTCTCTGATTTCTTTATAATTTGACCATTGGTGTCTTTAATTAAAAATTTTTCATCAAATTTCTTTGGTTTTAATTTTTTTAATATCCTGAATATAGGTTTATCCGACGCTCTTTGGTAAACATCGAATGATATTTCTTTTGGCCCAGAAGAAAGAGAATAGTCTCTCCAGTGTCCATTTGAAACCATTTTTGCGTACAAATTCAAAATATCTTTTAATTCCTTTTTAACAAAAAAGGATTGTTTCAAATTTTTTTTATCGTTATTTATTACTAACTTTAGATTTTTCATATTTTATGTTTATTTATTAAAGGCAATTGCGAAGCGGTAAAAATAAAAGTTAAAGGCAGTATTCCCCAAACTTTAAAATTTACCCATACTGCTTCAGTTTGTGTTCTCCAAACTAATTCGTTAGCTAAAGCAAGAAAAATAAAAAAATATGCCCATCTATTATTTAATTTACTCCAACCTATATCATCAAGCTGAAAAGCATTCTTGAAGAAAATTCTTAAAAAATTAATTTTAAAGAATGTTTTTCCAAACAATAATGTGGCTGCGAAGATGATATTAATAATTGTTGGTTTTAAATAAATAAATATAGGATTATTAAAATACAAAGTTAAACCACCAAAAAATGAGACCAATACAGCACCTATTAAAGGAAGATAAGGAATTTTTTTCTCAACAAAATAAGCAACGATTACAGCTAATAGAGTTGCTATAATTAATGGAGGAATTGCAACTTTTAGATTGTTATCACTCGTGTAATACACAACAAAAAAAATCAATAAAGGACCAAAGTCTGTGATAAATTTTAAAAGCGACTTATTCACACATAATTCTTAACACAAATTTTTTTTTAAATAAATTTATATATTGATTTTTTTAAAAAAATTATTATCTTTAAATTAATGTCTATAAACAATGCAAAGTTTTCAATAGGTGAAACTGTAAAACATAGGCATTTCAATTTCAGAGGAGTAATATATGACGTTGACTTCGAATTTAATAACTCTGAAGAGTGGTATCAATCAATTCCTAAAGAAGTTCGTCCCAGAAAAGATCAGCCATTTTATCATCTTTTAGCTGAGAGTAATGACGTTACTTACGAGGCCTATGTCTCTGAACAAAATTTATTAATTGATAATTCGAAGGAGCCTGTCAAACATCCTTTAATTAACGAAATATTTTCTGGAAAAAAAGGCGCAAGTTATTTTAAGCCCTCAAATTAAGAAAAAACTGAATTCGCCACAAATTTAACAACATTAGATCGAATCTCTGACAAATAAACAAGTTATATTTTTAATGTTAGAGCCTAGTTGGGAATTACTCATACTTCTTTAACTCCCTCTCAATTCTCAATTAGGCCAAAAATTCACCTTCACATAAAATTAATATTACTATAATCATTATATTATGATTAAGTTTTTGCTTCCTAGTTACATTTATATAATTTTAGAAAAATTGATAAAATTTATTAATTCTATTTTTTTTCTAATCTTAACCGTTGGCTTAGTATTTGCATTAGTTTTATCTCCTCCAGACTATTTACAGGGGGACTCAGTAAGAATAATGTATGTACATGTTCCTTCAGCTTGGATTGGATTGGCATGCTTTTCTTGTATAGCTTTTTTGTCAATTTTAAATTTTATCTTTAAAATTAAAAATTTTTATTTAATTAATAAAAGTATTGCTCCAATAGGTTTACTTTTTACTTCACTTGCAATTATTACTGGGTCGTTATGGGGGCAACCTACTTGGGGAACCTGGTGGGCATGGGATGTTAGACTAACTTCTATGATTATATTAATGTTGTTTTATATTTTGTATATTTTAAGTTTTAAGCTAATAAAAAATGAGGATACCGTTTTAAAGCTATCTTGTTTTTTAGCTATAGCAGGAGCGATAAATTTAATTATCATAAAATATTCAGTCGATTGGTGGCCAACGCTTCATCAACCAGCAAGTATAAAAATTGATGGATCTAGTAGTATAGATTCCTCAATGATGGTGCCATTAATCTTGATGTTGCTAGTATTATTACTTTATAGTGCGCTAATTTTTCTGATGAAATATAAAACAGAAATCATTAAGATGAGAAAAAAAAATATTAAACGTTTATGATAACAAACCTTATATCTATGAATGGTTACGGACTATTTGTTTGGCTTTCATTTGGTATTGTATTTCTTTCATGCACTATTCTTTATTTTAAAACACGAAAAACATTAAAAAAGCATGAGAAAGAATTTTTAGCTGAGTTTAAAGACTTAACTATAGAAGAAAAAAAATCTGTTCTGGAAAAATCTAAAATTACAAATCAAATTTTAGCAACGAGTTCTAGAATAGAATAAAGCATTTCTTAATGCTAACTAGAAAAGTAAAAGGCAGAATTTCATTTATAGTTCTATTAGTAATTCTTCTATCCATTTCCATATTTTTTATAATAAATTCTCTAAAAGAAAATATGCTTTATTTTTTTACACCTACAGAAGTAAAGCAGAAAGAGGATATAGAATTTGGTAAATCTATAAGAATTGGCGGAATGGTGAAAAAAAATTCTATAACGACTAATTCAAATGAAATAAAATTTGTTATTACAGATTTTAAAAATGAAATAATAGTGACATATTCTGGTTCCGTACCAAATTTATTCTTAGAGGAAAAAGGGGTTGTTGCTGAAGGTAGTCTTAGAGATAAAAAATTTTTTGTCGCGAGAAGAATTTTGGCAAAACATGATGAAAACTATATGCCTCCAGAAATAAAAAAAGTTCTTGATAATAATGCTAAGTAATATTGGTATAATATTTTTAATTTTAACTTTAGCTTTGAGTATTTCTTTAATTTATTATTCTTTCATCAATTTAAATAAAGATAAAAAAATAGTTGATAAAAATATTTATTATTTATCTTTATACCAGACTACGTTCTGTATTTTAAGTTTTTTTGTTTTATTATTAGGATTTATCTTTTCTGATTTTTCTTTAATAAATGTTTTTGAAAATTCTCATACAAATAAACCTTTTTTTTATAAAATTACAGGGACTTGGGGAAGTCATGAGGGGAGTTTATTACTTTGGATAAATATTTTAGTTATTTTTTCCTATTTGTTTTTAATTTATAACAAAAATAAAGATATTTCATTTAGGTTTTATACTATTATATTTCAAAATTTTTTGATTATAGGTTTTTTAATTTTTTTGCTAATAAATTCAAATCCTTTTAGTATTATTATTCCGGAACCGAAAGAAGGCCTTGGGCTGAACCCAATTTTACAAGATCCAGCTTTAGCAATACACCCTCCTTTGCTATATGTAGGATTTGTAGGTTCATCAATTTATTTTTCAGCTGCAATGGCTTCTCTGGTCTCTGGCTTTAAAGGAAAACCTTTTGCAACTTCTATCAAACCTTGGATTTTAATTTCTTGGTCCTTTCAAACTCTTGGAATAATAGTGGGTTCAATTTGGGCTTACTACGAGCTAGGCTGGGGTGGATTTTGGTTTTGGGATCCAGTAGAAAATGCTTCTCTTATGCCTTGGTTTGTTATGACAGCTTTGATGCATTCAGTTATTGTTTTAGAAAAAAGAAACTCAATTTATTCATGGGTTATTATTCTATGTTTATTAACTTTTACATTGAGTGTAACAGGAACTTTTTTAGTAAGATCTGGAGTTTTGAATTCTGTCCACACTTTTGCAAACGACCCATCCAGAGGAATATATATTTTAATGTTTTTATCTATAATGATTTTTTCAGCGCTAATTATTTTTTTCAAAAATTACAAGAAAGAAAATTATAATTTTCATTCACAGAGCAAGGAAACATATATTTTGGTTAACAATTGGTTTATGTTTTTTTTTCTAACCTCCGTTTTAATAGGAACTTTATATCCGTTATTTTTAGAAGTTTTGACTGATACTAAAATTTCTGTAGGACCACCATTTTATAATACTTTAATTATCCCTTTAACCGTTATATTTTTATTACTGATGGCAATTGGCCCAAATACGAGTTGGATTAAGGGTAGTTATAAAAATTTGTTATTTGCAACTGTCGCTCTTGTACTTTCCATAATACTTAATTTTATGATTTATAATTTTTTTGGAAAATATAGCTTTTTATCAAATTTAATAATTATCTCATCAATATTTCTCATCATTCATTCAATTTATGACTGCATTAAAATGTTTCAAAAAAGTATAAAATACGATCCTTCAAGAATAATTTCTCATTTTGGTTTTGGATTATTAGTATTCTTTATAGGCATAAACCACAACTATTCAATAGAAAAAGATTTTAACTTAAGAGTTGGAGAAATAAAAAACTTTCAAAACTATTCTATAAATTTTATTTCTTTAGAAAAAGAGGATAGAAAAAATTATACAGCTATTGTAGGAAACTTTAGTATATTTGATAAAAAAAATAGCTTAAGTGAAAATTTAAAACCAGAAATAAGAATTTATGACAATCCCGAGACTTTAACATATGAAGCGGCGATCAGAACAAAAATTTATTCTGATAAATATATAACCATGAGCAATATTTCTAGATCAGATTTTTATAACATAAAGTTTCAAGAAAAACCTTTTATGATTTGGATATGGATCTCTGCAGTTTTGATTTCTGTGGGGGGAGTTATTAGGATTTTTAAAAGAGAGGTTTTAACATGAAAATTAATTTTACAAGAGTCTTACTTTTATTAATTGCCATATTTGTTCTTTCAATTTTTCTTTTTAGCCTCAACAAGGTTAATATTTATGATACTAAAAACTTAATTGGACAAAATATTAATAATTTTGAAATAAAATCTTTTAAAAATGAAAAAATAATTAGTGAGAAAAATTTAAAAGAAAACAAATATACTCTTATAAATTTTTGGGCGTCGTGGTGTGCACCCTGTCGAGCAGAGCACAAATACTTAATTAAACTTAAAAATAATACTCAAAATTTAAAAATTTTGGGTGTAAATTTTAAAGATAAAAATAAAGATGCAAAAAAATTTATAGCAGAGTTTGGAGACCCATATCACATTTCAGGAAAGGATCCTGACGGGAGATCTTCTATAAATTTTGGCATTTACGGTATTCCGGAAAGCATTTTAGTGGACCAAAATTTAATTATTGTTAGAAAGTTTATTGGCCCTTTAAACTTTGAAGATTATAACGAAATATTAAATTTAACAAAATAAAAATGAAGAAAATATTAATAATTTTTTTTTTAAACTTTGTTGTAAATAATTTTAACTTTTCTTATGCTGAAGAAACTAAACTTCAATTAGAAATTTATAAAAATCTTCGTTGTTTGATATGTCAAGGTCAATCTATAGCAGACTCCAATTCTGATTTTGCCCAAACCGTTAAATTGGTTGTTAAAGATAAGATAGAGGAGGGTAAAACTAAGGAAGAAATTTATGATTTCTTAATAAGTAAATATGGAGAATGGATAGTGTATAAGCCTAAACTTAATAAACATAATATTTTACTTTGGTCATTTCCTTATTTTATCTTGATTTTTGGCGGGATTATTATTTTTATTTTGATTAAAAAAAGAAAGAATCAAAGGCTTAATTGAATGTGTACTTTTTCTGATTTAGGTAGTATTTTTAATGAAATGATTAAAAAAATTTTACACGTATTTATATTTTTATTATTTGCTTACTCAAATTCTTACGCAGATGAGGATAATACAGATATAACCTTATACACCGGACAATTTGACATTACAGATGATGTAGGAGACGATAAAACAACTTTATTTGGGATAGAGCATAGGAATACTGATTTATTTAGAAATACTTTTTTGGGAAAATTTTCACCAGTATCAGGTGCATTTCATACTGCGAAAGGCTCAACTTATGTATATACCGGAGTTGAGGCAAAATATAGTTTAGGTCCATTAAAAATTATTCCTAGTTTTGCTCCAGGTTATTATGAGAAAGGCGATGGAAAAGATTTGGGTGATGTTCTTGAATTTAAAAGTGAGTTAAAAATTGGTTTTGATATTTCAGAAAGCTCAAAAATTGGTTATACCTATAGCCATATATCAAATAACGACTGGGGTTCCACTAATCCTGGTGCAGACAACCAATCTATAACTTTTTCTAAAAAATTTTAAATCTAAATTAAATGTCTATAGATAAATGCTATAACTTTGATGATTTTAGAAAATTAGCTAAAAAAAAATTACCATCTCCAATATTTCATTATATAGATGGTGGATCAGATGATGAAACAACTCTTAGAAGAAATACTGAATCCTTTAACGACTGCGATTTAATCCCAAATGTTTTAGCCGGAGTTGGCAATATAGATTTATCAACTACTGTATTTGGAAAAAAAATCAATTTTCCATTATTTTTGGGAGCTACTTCTATGAACCGCCTTTATCATCATGAGGGAGAACGAGCTACTGCAAAAGCTGCTGAAAAAATGGGTACAATGTTTGGCACATCCACAATGGCTACTACAAGTATTGAAGAAATTGGAAATTTAACCAAAGGTCCAAAATTATTTCAACTTTATATACATAAAGACAGGGGTTTAACTGATAATCTAATTGAAAGATGTGAACAAGCTAATTTTGATGCAATGTGTTTAACAGTTGATACAGTTGTAGCTGGTAATAGAGAAAGAGATCATAAATCGGGTTTCAGTACTCCTCCTAGACTGACATTAAAAAGTTTACTAAGTTTTGCACTTCATCCCGAGTGGAGTTTAAATTATCTATTTCGTGAAAAGTTTAAACTGGCAAATATTGTGCACATGACAGATAAAGGAAGCAGTATTGATAGATCAGTGATGGGTTATATTAACGAACAATTTGATCCGTCAATGAACTGGAAGGATGCAGAGTATTGCGTGAAGAAGTGGAAAAAACCATTCGCACTTAAAGGAGTTATGTCTGTGGAAGACGCAAAGAGGGCTATCGATATTGGTTGCAGCGCTATAATGATTTCTAATCATGGAGGAAGACAACTAGATGGTTCAAGAGCACCTTTTGATCAATTAGCTGATATCGTAGATGCAGTAGGAGATAAGATAGAGGTGATTTTAGATGGCGGAGTTAAAAGAGGAACCCATGTTTTAAAAGCCTTAGCATTAGGAGCTAAAGCCTGTAGTTTTGGAAAAGGTTATTTATTTGCTTTAGCAGCCGGAGGACAGAAAGGAATTGAGGCTATATTGCAAAAAATGCATGACGAAATTAAACGAGATATGATATTAATGGGTTGTAAAAACGTTAAAGAACTGAATAAATCAAAAATTATTTATAGAAAATGAAATTAGCAAAAAGTTTAGATAGACTTGGAACTGAATCAGCCTTCACTGTATTAGCAGAGGCAAAAAAGCTTGAGTCTCAAGGAAAGGAAATGATTCATTTAGCATTAGGCCAACCAGATTTTAAAACACCTAAACATATTGTTGAAGCGGCAAAAAAAGCTTTAGACGATGGTCATCATGGATACGTATTGTCTAACGGAATTTTAGAATGCAGACAGGCTGTTACAAGAAAAATAAAAAAACTTTACAATCAAGATATTGATCCGGAGAGAATTATAATAATGCCCGGTGGAAAACCGACTATGCATTATGCAATACAATGTTTAGGTGAACCTGGAGCAGAAATAATTCATCCAACCCCAGCTTTTCCGATTTACGAATCTATGATTAATTTTACAGGTTCCACATCAGTCCCTTACGATTTAACAGAGGATAAAAATTTAAAATTCAACCCTGAAAAAATTTTGTCATTAATTACAGACAAAACAAGATTATTAATTTTAATTAACCCGAACAATCCAACAGGTAGTTTTGTTGAAAAATCAGAAATTGATTTTTTAGCAGAAGGACTCAAAAAACATCCTCAAGTTACAATTTTGAGTGACGAGATTTATAGCAGGCAGATTTTTGATGGCAAAGAAATGCCTTCATTTTTTTATTACCCTGAATTAAGAGAAAGACTGATTGTTTTAGAGGGTTGGAGTAAAGCTTATTCCATGACTGGATGGAGATTAGGATGGAGTTTCTGGCCGAAAAATTTAATTGAGCATGTAAATAAACTTTTAATAAACAGTGTATCTTGTGTAAATGCTTCAGCTCAGTATGCTGGAATTGCTGCACTAGACGGCCCCGATGACTCAATCAAACATATGATGGAAAAATTTACTTTGCGAAGAAAGCTAATTCATGAAGGCTTAAATAATCTTCCAGGTGTGGAATGTAGTTTACCAGGTGGAGCATTTTATGCATTTCCTAAAGTAAGTGGGACTGGGATGAATGGGGTTGAATTTACAAAAAAGTGTATGCATGAGGCTGGAGTTGCAATAGTACCCGGAACAGCTTTCGGACATACTGCCACAGATTACGTAAGGTTCAGTTTTGCTGCTTCTAGAGACAATATTTCAAAAGCATTAGAAAAAATAAGCAAAATTCTTAAATAAATCTAGACAATATTCAAATATTTGGGACATATAATTTTTTGACCAGAGTATTTTTAAACTATAGAATAAAAATATGACAACCTTAAAAATGCCTAAAGTTGACAATAATACACTTAAGGACAAAAATAAAATTGTAAAAGACTTAGGTGAGTTTACCGATAAAAAAAATATTCTTTTTGAGATAGAAGAGTTAAAACCATATGAGACTGATGGTCTAACAGCTTACAAGCAAACACCTTTGGTGGTAGTTTTACCAGAGAACAAAAAAGAAGTTAGTCAGATATTATCATATTGTAACAAAAATAATTTGAAAATAGTTCCTAGAGGAGCAGGAACAGGCCTTTCGGGGGGTTCTTTACCTTTAGCTGATTGTGTTTTACTTAGTTTAGGAAAATTTAATAAAATATTAGAAGTAGATTATAAAAATAGATGTGTTGTAGCGCAACCATGTGTGACTAACCTATCAATTACTGAAGCAGTACAAGAGAATAATTTTTATTATGCTCCGGACCCATCAAGTCAACTTGCATGTTCTATAGGTGGAAATGTTGCAGAAAATTCTGGAGGAGTTCATTCTTTGAAATATGGCGCAACAACTAACAATTTATTAGGTATAGAGGTTGTTTTGATGGATGGAACAATAGTTAAGTTTGGTGGAAAGACATTTGATTCAGAAGGATATGATTTTTTAGGTTTGATGACAGGATCTGAAGGTTTATTAGGAGTTATAACTGAGGTAACAGTTAAAATTTTGAAATCTCCAGAGAATGTTAAAGCTGCATTGGTTGGTTTTCCTACAATTGAAGATGCAGGAAATTGTGTGTCCCAAATAATTGCAGACGGAATAATTCCTGCTGGAATGGAAATCATGGACAAAGCTCTAACTAAAGCTACCAATGATTTTTCAAAAGCCGGATATCCTGTAGACGCAGAGGCAATGATGATTGTTGAACTTGATGGAACTGAGCTAGAGGTAAATGAATTAATAAAAAAAGTAGAATTAATTGCAAAAAAAAATAACTGTTCAAGCATTAAAATAAGCAAGACAAAAGAGGAAAGATTAAAGTTTTGGGCTGGTAGAAAAGCAGCTTTCCCAGCTTGTGGAGTATTGGCGCCAGATTATATGTGTATGGATGGTTCAATTCCTAGGTCAAAATTAGCAGAAGTTTTAAAAGAAATTACAAAGTTATCAAAAAAATATAATCTTCCAGTAGCTAATGCGTTTCATGCAGGAGATGGAAATCTTCACCCTTTAATTATGTTTGATGCCAATGACGAAGAATCTTTAAGAAAAACTGAAGAGTTTGGGGCAGAAATTTTAAAATATTGCGTAAAAGTAGGCGGAGCTCTAACCGGAGAACATGGTGTTGGTATTGAAAAGAGAGAATTAATGTGTGAAGCATTTAACAACAATGATATTCAACAGCAACTTAATATTAAAATAGCTTTAGACCCTAGTTCTTTGCTCAATCCAGGTAAGGTTTATCCAATATTAAGAAAATGTGCTGAGGAGGGAAGAGTTCATGTCCACGGAGGAAAGACAAAATTTCCAGATATTCCAAGGTTTTAATAATTCTGTTTTAAAACCTAATAAAGAGGAGGAAATATCTCAAATTATAAAAGAGTGTTATAAAAAAAACATTCCTTTAGAAATTTTAGGGCTAGGAAGTAAAAAAAATATTGGTAGAAATTTTCAGTTCGAAAAAACCCTAGACCTCTCTGAATATTCGGGAATTATAGATTATAAGCCTGAGGAACTATATATTAAAGTTAAATCTGGAACACCTATAAAAGAAATTAGAAATGAACTTGATAAAAATAAACAACATCTAGCTTTTGAACCAACTAATTTTGGTTATGTTTTTAAGGATGTAAGTGACGAAGGATCTATAGGGGGAGTGATGTCTTGTAATTTTGCAGGACCAAGAAGAATTAAAGTAGGAAGTGTGAGAGACCATATTCTTGGATTTAAAGGAATTAACGGCAAAGGAGAAATAATTAAATCTGGCGGAACAGTTGTTAAGAATGTTACTGGTTATGATTTAAGTAAAGTTTTATCTGGCGCTTTTGGAACATTAACTGTTTTAAGTGAAATTGCTGTTAAAGTCTTACCCAAACCAGACTCCAACAAGACTTTGATCTTAAAAAATCCTCATTTAAAAAAAGGACTTGAATATCTAAATTTATCTCTATCCTCTTCTAGTGATCCAACCGGCGCAGTTTTTTACCCTGAAAATTTTAGAAATAATTTCTCTTTTAATAACCTAACTTTTTCTGGGCCGATCACCGCCATAAGAGTAGAGGGTTCAAAATCATCCATAGATCATAGAATTGATAACTTAATTAAGGAGCTTGAAGTTACCAAAGATGAAACTGCAGTTTTATTAAAGGATCAGTCTGATATCTTTTGGGAAGACACAAGAAATTTAAAGGTATTTTCAGGTTTAAAAGAAAATTTAATAAGAGTAGTAGTCCCTGCGAGTGAAATGTTTGATTTATTAACTAAGCTCAAGGGTTTTGATACAAAATATTTTGTTGATTGGGGCGGGTCTTTAGTATGGCTTCAATTAGATAACTTAAATGCCAATATATTTAATGACATTAAAATAATTGTAAAAAGTTTTTCAGGTTATCTGACTATAATTAAAATAGAAGAGGGGCTTAAAGCATCTGCTGATATCTTTACTATTGATCCGATTAAACATAAAATTTCTGAAAAAATTAAAAAAAGTTTTGATCCTAAAAGAATTTTAAACCCTGGAAAAATGTACGTAGGAATATAATGCAAACTAATTTTACTAATGATCAGTTAAAAGATAAAGAAAATAAATCTAGCGAAACAATAATCAGAAAATGCGTTCATTGTGGAATGTGCAATGCAACTTGCCCGACTTACAATATTTTAGGTGATGAATTAGATGGTCCAAGGGGAAGAATTTATTTGATAAAAGATATGTTAGAAAATAATAAACCTGCTAACAAAAAAGTAGCAAAACATATTGATAGATGTCTTTCATGCTATGCATGTATGACCACTTGCCCCTCAGGTGTGAATTATATGCACCTAATAGATCACGGAAGAAATCATGTGGAAAAAACTTATAAAAGGCCTTTCCTTAGTAGATTAATAAGGAATGGACTTTCTTATACTTTGCCAAATCCAAATATTTTTAAGATCTTATTTTTGATAAGTTTAATTTTTCAACCGATTAAATTTATTTTACCAAAATTTATTAGAAATTCTTTAGATTTAATGCCTTATAAATTACCAAGCAAAACTTTAAAAACACAGAAAATTTATTCTGCGGAAACGAAAAAAATAGCAAGAGTTGCATTATTAACAGGATGTGTTCAGAGAGTAATTTCTCCAGAAATAAATGAATCTACAATTCGTTTACTTAATCGACATGGGGTTGAAGTTGTTGTACTTCCAGAAATTAATTGTTGTGGTTCTCTAAACCACCATTTAGGTAAAAGTAAATTAGCCCACGAATCTTTTAAAAAAAATATAAATCTTTGGTATGAAGAATATTTAAATAATGGTCTGGATGCAATTATTAGCAACACTTCTGGCTGTGGCACTACTTTAAAAGACTATGGCTTTATTTTTAGAAACGATGCAGATTTAAAAAAGAAAGCAAAAAAAATTTCAGAACTTACGAAAGATGTAACGGAATATTTAGAAGAAAGTTTGAACTTAAAATTCAAAAAAGATGATAAAGAATATAAAATTGCCTATCATTCTCCATGTTCTATGCAACATGGTCAAAAGGTTCACTCACAACCCATAAATTTAATTAAACAGTCTGGCAATAAAGTTTTTGATATTCCCGAGGGGCATATTTGTTGTGGATCAGCAGGAACCTATAATATTTTACAACAAGAAATTGCTAAAAATTTATTAAAAGACAAAGTAAAAAATATAGAAAAAATTGCTCCAGACTTTATTTCCACAGGAAACATTGGTTGCATGACTCAGATTTCAAGTGGAACAAATATACCAATAGTTCATACAGTAGAAATTATTGATTGGCTCACAGGTGGTCCTAAGCCATATAAATTAAAAAATCTCTAAATAAATGAAAAAAATCTTAATTACCAGAAGATTACTCAAAGCTTGCGAAGAAAAAGCTTCGAAAAATTTTGAAACACATCTTAATGATAATGATGAATTATATTCTCAATCAAAAGTAATTGAAATGAGCAAAGGATGTGATGGAATTTTAACATCTTTAACAGATAAAATGGATGCCGAAACAATTAATAAATTACCTGATAGTATAAAAATATTATCTAACTTTGCAGTGGGATTTGGAAATATTGACATTGAAGCTGCTAAGAAACGTGGAATAGTGGTTACTAATACTCCAGATGTTTTAACTGACGCAACAGCAGAGATTGGAATTTTATTAATTTTAGGTGCGTGTAGAAGAGCTGCAGAAGGAATTCAAAGCGCTAAAGATTCTAGTTGGAAATGGTCTGCAGACTATTTAATAGGAAAACAGCTGACCGGATCAAGATTAGGAATTCTAGGTATGGGAAGAATTGGTCAAAAGATTGCTAAAATTGCAAGATCACTTGGAATGATAATTCATTATCATAATCGTTCAAAGCTAAATTCAGAAAAAGAACAAGGAGCTACTTATCATGACAACCTTAAAAGTTTATTATCTGTTTCAGATGTTTTGTCAGTATGCTGTCCAGCATCAAAAGAAACAATAAATTTAATTAATAAAGAGACAATAGAATATTTGCCAAAAGGAGCAGTAGTAACAAATGTTGCAAGAGGTGATATTGTAGAGGACGAAGCACTAATCGAAGCCCTTGATAGAAGAAAAGTTTATGCAGTTGGTTTAGACGTTTACAAAGGTGAACCAAAGTTAAATTCAGGATATTTAAAACATAAAGGTGCGTTCATTCTACCTCATTTGGGAAGTGCTACCAAAGAAACAAGAACTGCAATGGCAAATCTTGCTATTGATAATATTGAAGAATTTTTTTCTACTGGTAAATGTAGAAACACTGTAAATGAGTAAAAAAATATCGAAAATAAAAAAAATTTTAAAAAAAAGAAGACCTCTTGTTTGTCTCACAGCAAATAATTCTTACACAGCTAAAATGTTAGACGGAGTTTGTGATATTATTTTAACAGGTGATTCACTTGGAATGGTCGTTTACGGATTTAACTCTACTAGAAATGTTACTCTAGAAATGATGCTTAATCACGCCAAGGCTGTTGGCAACGCAATTAAAAAAAGTATTTTTATAGTAGATATGCCCAAAGGTACTTATGAAAACTCAATAAAAGCTGCAGTTAAAAATGCAAAAAAAATAATCAAAACATCAGGCTGTGACGCTGTAAAACTTGAAGGCGGGGTTAAAATTAGCAAGATAATAAAAGGTCTAGTAAAAAAGAATATTCCAGTTATGGGTCATATAGGTCTTCAACCTCAGGCTATTTCAAACCCAAATAAATATAAAGTGATAGGTAAATCAAAAAGTCAAATTCAAAAAGTTATAAATGATTTAAAATCCATAGAAAATGCAGGAGCATTTTCGGTTGTCTTAGAAACAGTTACACAAAACCTAGCAAATACCATTTGTAAAGTTTCAAAAATTCCAGTCATAGGTATTGGAGCCTCAAACAAATGTCATGGTCAAATTTTAGTTACGGAAGATCTTCTAGGCTTATTTGATAAAACTCCAAAATTTGTAAAAAAATATGATAATTTTAAAGCTAGAGCTCTGAGGGCAATAAAAAACTATCATGCAGATGTAGTAAAAAGAAAATTCCCCGGAAAAAAAAATATCTACAATTGAAACTAGATTTTACAATTATCAACTTGAAGTTGAAATAATGCTTCAATTTTCCCATAAAAATTGAATTTTTTTCTAGGACTCTCTTAAATTTATATGTTTAAATATTTTTAATTATTAATAATTAAGGGGGATAAATGTCTAAAAAAATAAACAAAGGAGTTAAAACTCCTTCAAGACGTAAGTTCTTTAAAGCAGCTGCAGTAACAGGCGCAGCAGCGGCAGCAACAGTTGCAATGCCAAACATTGCTTTCGGTGCTCCGAAAACTTTAAAGATGCAAGCAGCTTGGCCTTCGGGAGCAAATATATTTTTCGAAATGGCTGGCGACTATGCAAAAATGGTTAGCGACATGTCAGGTGGTGAATTGAAGATTGATCTTCAACCAGTTGGTTCAGTTGTAAAAACTGGAGAAATAGGACAAGCAGTAAGTTCTGGTGTTCTAGATATGGGACACTGGGTAACTGCATACTGGTATGGTAAAAACGCAGCCGCTTCATTATTTGGTACTGGTCCATCATACGGAATGTCATCTCAAGAAGTTATGGGATGGATGGAATACGGTGGAGGTAGAAAACTTTATAACGAAACACTTTCAAAAGTTGGTTTCGACTATGTTGGTTTCTTCCACATGCCTATGCCAGCTCAGCCTTTTGGTTGGTTCAAAAAGAATGTAACTAAAGTGTCTGATGTTAAAGGAATGAAGTACAGAACAGTTGGTTTAGCGACTAACGTATTAACAGCAATGGGAATGGTAGTTA
>Ga0114933_10001246_pt1 | contig 28685 bp, 25 predicted proteins | sample 4SBtaG_FD_89691 | JGI IMG/M metagenome (GOLD analysis project Ga0114933, IMG submission 89691) | Deep subsurface microbial communities from Kolumbo volcano to uncover new lineages of life (NeLLi) - 4SBTROV12_W25 metaG | ecosystem: Environmental > Aquatic > Marine > Volcanic | place: Kolumbo... | reverse complement strand
TTCCTATTAAAAAAACCGAACTATGAATTTTCATTTTTACTAATTCCGGCACAATAGTCGTAAACAAATTTTCATACCCATCATCAAAAGTAATTGCCATATTATTTTCACCGGAGTCTTTAGAGAACATATCATCAATAGGAACTATATTGTAGTAATCTTTCAAAAAATTAATCTGGGTTATTATATTATTTGGAGTTACATTATGAATAAATTTATCTCTTTCTGAATCTTTTTGATCAAAAGAAGAATGATATATTAAAATAATATTCCCATTGTTTTTATTTTTTATATACTTAAACATAATTGATTATTTTTTTGCTATTACGTTATAACCCGTAGTAATAAAATCAGATTTAATTATTTTCCCCAAAATAAAAATAATTGGATAGGTAATATAACCAAGTAAAATAAATATTAATCCGCCTAATTTAGAAATCACATCGTTGTTCATGATCAATCTGGAATATAACACATTAATTGATTCAATCCATGTATTACGTTCATATATATTCACATGCTTAAAATCTTTTAATAAAAATTTTAACCCGAATTTTGTAAATCTAAAATAATCATGAGGTCTATCAACTATTGGGAAAATAAAAGGTACAGTTAATATAAGATAGCCATTGCTTGATAATCCTGAATACATATTATTAATAGCTTTTTCAGGAGTTGGAATTGCTTGTAGAACTTCAGGTACTACTATCACATCGTATTGGTCGTCAGTAAAATCATATTCACATATATCAGATAAAATATCAGGAGAATATTTCTCATCAATATCAAGTGTTATTAGTTCAAATGATTTCTCTTTACTGATCTTTATTAAAAGATCATTGAATCTTCCTGTTGAGCCAATTAACAAGACTTTATTTAATTTTTTTTCATTGGATAATTTTTTATATATAAAATTATTTAAATTTTTTCTGCTGAAAATTTTAGACAAGTTTACAAGATATCCGTATATTTTATTTATTAAAAATTTCATTGTTTTTTATTATCAATATGGTTATAAATTCGCTGAACCCTATTACTCCAAGTAAAAGATTCAGCTTTTTCCCTAGAATTTTTACCTAATTTAATTTTCAACATTTTATCATCTGACAAAATTTTAATTTTACGTACTAAATCTAAAGCATTATCAGGTTCAAACAAAAGAGAATTTTCACCGTCAATTAAAATTTCTCGAACAGATGGAAGATTAGCTGCAATAATTGGTTTGCCAGTTGCCATGTACTCAAACAATTTATTTGGCGATGCATATTTTTGTGTATGATTCTCTTTTCCACTCATGGGTAAAATTAAAATATCTGAATTATTATAAAAATTATAAATTTCTTGCTGAGATTTATGCCCAAGTAAATTTACATTATTAATATTATTTTCTTTTAAATAATTTTGAGCATTAATTAACTCATCCCCTACTCCGCCAATAATTTTAATACAATAATCAGGCATTTTTAATGCTGCCTCTAATAATAGATCTACCCCTCTATTTTTTATAAGACTTCCAACATACGTAATGGTCAACTTATTATCATTGTTCAATTCTGAGTAAGTTGTTTTAAATTTCGAAATATCTACTGCTCCAGGAGCAACCAAAATATTATCAATATCGACACCTATTTCGGATGATATATCTTCTGCCAAACCTTTTGTTAATGCTATTGGATAAATATTAGTTGAATATTTAAATAAATTTCTATATTTCTTCATGTGTCTTTGAGGAGGTAGGTTATGGAATTCAATTATAGAAGGAATGTTATTTGTTTTAATCAAATTTATAGCAAAATGAAGTGTATTTCTCATAAATACAACAGTATTTTTATGATTTCTAAGATAATAGCTAATTAAATATCTTTCCCATATCCAACTATTAATATAATTAATCCTTCTGTAAAAATAATTCGGAATCTTTTTCTCATATTTATTTATATCAAAATAGTTCAAATCTGTTATTTCAAATTTTTTTTCAATATCATAATAATCAAATAAATCTTCAAACTGATTATCTAGCTGGGATGCTCTTTTAGGTTTAATAAGATTAACATTCGTCCCCAAATCAGACATTGATTCGCACATCTTCATTATTTGAACACTATTAGCCATTTCAGATGGTATACGTAAATTAGATAAGTATGTGATAGCTTCCATAATTAAATTTGTTCCAATAAAATTTTCCATCTAGATATTTCGTTGGTAATTTTTTCATCTGAAATTCTATCTGATTCAGTAATTTCGTGGTGTATGTGGTAGTCTTTTTTATATATACGATTCAAACGAGTAAGTTGTAAAATTTTGCTTGCAATTTTTTTGGAATGATATTTGTATCCTACTGGTTTTGGTATTTTTACATTGTCTTTCAGGTCATAATTATCAACACTATTCGAAACAGGTTTGTAATTTTTTAATTCTAGCGCTAAATAACTAATTATTTTTTCAATAACATCAAAATCAGGAGATATATTCGATATTGCCCATGATTTAAGAGTATTGGGTTGCAAGGAATTTTCTTTATCAATAGAATTCAAATCCTTGAAACTGTTTATTTTTGGTATGTACTTATACCATTCATTTACCATGTACTCAGGAAATTCAAATGGTTCCAACATGTAAGTTTTTTTGTTAGCCAAAGATGCTTCGATAAGAGTGGTACTATAGTTAGAAACTATATAATCACTAGACAAAATCCAGTCTCTTGCTTTATCTTCTTTAACAAAATGAATATTTTCAGATATGTTTCCGTTAATTTCTTTATAAGCTTTTACTAATTCATCTTTTGGGGTCATAGGTCTAGGTCGAATTATTATTTCAAAATCATTATCTTTTGAAAATTGATCTATCCATTTCATTGTTTCTTGAAATGATTTTTGGACAAAATCTTTAACTTTTACTGAGAGATCTAAATCTGAAGAAACAGGGTTAGTTACAGATTTGTCTCCACCAAACAGAGCGCCATAATTTTCAGGAAATAAAAGCCATTTTTTTTCACTTGATATATTATATTTTCGGGATAAAATTTCTTTTGAATCGTAAACGCTATTATACGGTTCTTTGTATAGTTGGTACTGTAAGTTTCCATTGACAATCAAATTTTCTTTAATGACGCCATTTTGATACAAAAAATCTTTGAATTGATCACCCCAGCATATGTGCATAACTTTTTCTTTTACAAAATCGCCTTTTGGTTCTCTAAATTTCAATTGATGAGATCTGAAAACCTGTTCATAACATAAATTGATTATCTTAGCTTCATTCCATTTGTAAACAAATGGAGAAATTACCGAATTCAATGTTCTGAAAAAAGGAGTTAAAAGTAATTTAGGTTTTACTTTATTCAGATTACTTGTATCCCATATTGATTGGATATGGACTGTAAAGCCATATTTTTGTTCTAAGAACATCTTTAGAACACAAGCAATAGAAAATTCTCTTGAAATATGTTCTATTAATATAACTATTTGAGGATTAGTATGCATATAATTCTTATCAATAATGATATTAAAGATTAATATAAAACTTAGTCATTCAAAAATACAATTATTTTATATATGTTAATAAACTTAATATTTATTACACAAACATATAGTAAGATTGTAAAGAAATTATTAATAAAAACAATAAAATGAAAATTGGAATGGTTTTTCCCGCAGTTGAATATGGCGGACAAGAAAAAAATTTAATTCTACTAAGTAATGAATTGCACAAAAACAAATATGAAGTCGAAGTTTTAAGTTACGGTGAAAAAAGTTTTTCAACTAACAAATTAAACAGCAATATAAAGAGAATCAATCTAGAGTCTAGCGGGTACAAATTTTTTATTCTTAATTTTATTATAACCTTAGTTTCTAGAGGAATGCTAAAAATTTATCTTAAGAGTTTAATCAAAATATTTGGTTATTTATTTAATGATGAATATAAAGTGCTTATTTGTTTTCAATCTGGAGGATTAGTTTCAATATTGAAAGCAATAACAAGAAGTAAAACAAAAATAATCACAAGAGAGTCGACTTCTCCAATACAAATGTCTAAATTACAAAAATCAATTTTTCCATTTTCACTAAAAGTTAAAATTAAGAAATTTTTATATAAATTCTCAGATACAATTGTTGCTAATTCAACAGGAACAAAAGACGAAATAAACAATTTACTGAAAAAAAACAAAGCTATTACTATTGAGAATATTTGCGACTATTCTGGTATGAAAATAGAGAAAGATAATAATTTTCACCCAATATTCAAAAAACAATCCTACAAACTTATTACTGTAGGCAGGCTAAATCAAACTAAGAGAGTTGATATTATAATTAAAGCTTTAAAAGAAATTTCATCAACTAAAAATATTGATTTAATTATTGTTGGAGAAGGCCCAGAAAAATCAAAATTAGAGAATTTAGCCAAAGATATCAATATATTAGATAAAGTTCATTTCATTGGATTTTCAAACGAAGTTCACAAATGGATTATAAATTCCGATATTTACATATCAGCAAGTATAGTAGAAGGCTCGCCAAATTCGATTATTGAATCTGTTTGTCTTGGCATTCCTGTAATTGCTGCTGATTGTAATCATGGTCCAAAAGAAATACTTGATAATGGTAAAATAGGTATATTAGTTCCAATTAATGACATAAAAGAAATGATATTAAAAATCAAGAATCTTTTAAACAATAAAGAACTTATGAAGAAACTTAGTATTCTATCGTTGGAAAAAAAACAAGTCTACTCACCACAAAGAGTATCTAATTTATATATCAAAGAAATACAAAAACTTAATGAAAGTAAATAAAATTTTATACATACTTGTCATGGCTTTAACGCTTATCAGTTGTGAAGGTAATGTTTTCAACCCTCAAATTAATCAGAACGCAGAAACAGATGCATTAATCCTCACAAAATTTGATCTTGCAATGAGTGAAATGATGGCAAGAGTATGGGCACCTATAAGAGTATTTGAATACCATCAACTCAATTCCCCATTTGACGAAGAAGCATTAGAAATAAAAAACTGCCAATCAAAAATAGCAGCAAAACGATTCACTGATATAAAAAATATTAATCTTAAAAATATGAAAAAAGAATTTATGAACGATTCTTTTGTATATGTTGCCCCAGGTGTATCGCCTGTAATTGATCCCATTATGTCATTCAATACTGATGTTGAATCTAAAATGAACGAACATCTTATGTTATTAGAAAAATTTCTAGATTATAACGGAAACTTAATGGCAACTACAACTTATACCAAAGAAGTACCTGTAGCAGAATGGGAAATAATTATCAAAAATATACACGATCTCCCAAAAGGACACCCAAACAGAGACTTTTCTGATTCAATGAAAGCATACAGGTCTGAAAGGAATAGAACAATTGGACCTTTAGCTCAAATTTTCACCAAGTATTGGGAAGTAGTAGAGACTCCAGCCATGTTACATCACATGAGAGAACATATAAAAACTAACATGAATATTACCGGTATTGAAGATAACGAAAATGTAGATTATAGTTTTTGGAAAGAAAACAAAGAAAAATTCATTAATAACCCTGTTTGTTCTTAATAATACTACGTTGTTTAAATTGAATAATTTCAAGTTAAATTCTATAATAACTTTTCGTATTAATTAATGGTGGAACATGAAAATCTTTAACTCGCTAAAATCTGTTAAAGGACGAGACAGAAATAATAGAATGGTAAGAAGAAAAGGTCGAGTCTACATAATCAACAAAAAAAACCCTAGGATGAAAGTCCGCCAAGGGTGACAGAAAGTAAAACAATTGGATTGCTTGGAATGGGAGATATGGGCGCTTCCGTAGCAAAATATCTTTTGAAATCCAACTTTACTGTACAGACCAATCTAGATGGGAGAAGCAAAAAAAGTACAGAAAATGCGTTGAAGTCAAATGTTCGAGTAGTATCTTTTGAGAACTTGATAAAAAACTCAGATTTGATTATTTCGATTATCCCTCCAATATCATCAACTAAAACCTCAAAAAAAATTTCTACTTATTCACGTAAATTATATAAATCTGTAAATTACTTAGATGCTAATGCTATTTCTCCCAAAACCACATTACAAATAGAAACGAATTTTTATAAAAATTCGTTTAAAAATAGTAACTACATTGATGGATCAATAATAGGAACAAGTCCAAATGATAAGTATAAGCCAAGGTTATATATTTCAGGAGAAAATGCTAAAAACTTCTTATACTTAAATTCTTTAGCATTTGAAGTTATAAATTTAGGAAAGAAAACAGAACTCTCTTCTAGTCTTAAAATGTGTTATGCATCTCTAACAAAAGGCTCAAGTGCATTGCTGATTTCACTAATTTTATTAGCTGAAAGATTAAATGTGTTAGATCATTTGTTTGATGAATTAAAATATAGTCAAAATGACACACTTAATAAGATTAAAAAATCATTCCCTGTAATTTCTTCAAAATCTGAAAGATGGATTGCAGAAATGGAAGAGATTGGAAGTACCTATTATGAAAATAAACTGAATCCTGGAGCTTTTGATAATGCTAGTTATATATATAAATTAATATCAAAAAATAAAACTAAATTAACTAAGTTACTAGAAATAATTGATTAACAATAAATCAAACTGTTTTTTTCTTCCTTTCGTCCCAATAAACAAGAATTTGTGTAGCTATAGCTATAGAAGAATATGTACCTGATATCAAGCCTACAATTAAAACTAATATAAATGGTTTTAATGTATCACCACCAAATAGATACATTGCTATTAAAGTTACTAACAGGGTTATACTAGTATTCAAAGATCTTCCAAATGTTTGAGAAATACTCAAATTAACAACATCAGATAGTCTTATTCCGCTGTAATCAATAATATTACTTCTCAATCTATCTAATACAACTATGGAATCGTTCACGCTATATCCTAAGACTGTAAGGAACGCAATTATAAACATGGTATTTACTTCAAAGTCTAATGATATTCCTAATATAGCAAAAACACCTAAAACTATTAGTGTATCGTGAAGAAGAGCAATAATAGAAGCAACACTAAATCTGACTGGATTGGGAACGCTTCTAAATGCCCACCATATATATATAAATATTCCTATTGTTGCAGCAAAAACTGCCCAGAATGCATTCACAACAGTTTCTCTTGCAATCAAAGGAGAAATCAAATCAAAAGAAAGAATTTGTAAATCGTCTTTTTCGGGTGTTAATGAGTCTAATATGTTAACCAATTTTTCTTTCTCTTGGTCATTTATATCAAATGTTCTTATAAAAAATGTACTATCTCCAAAATTCTGGACAACAGATGATTCAAACTCAGTTCCCATAAGCGCTTCTCTAATATTTTCAGAAGAATCGTAAGAAGACAATTTGATTGTTAAACTGCTTCCTCCAGTAAAATCGATTCCCGGCTTAAGTCCTCCCATGAAAATAAAAACCATACCAATGAGTATAATAACTGACGAAAAACTAAAAAACCAAATTTTATTTCCAGAAAGATTCATAATATTCCTCATAATAAATCTTTACGACCAGCAGGTACGTAAAGTGTCAAAACTTTAGAAATAAAAGAATTAGCGGATAGTCTTAGAATAGTTTGGGTTAGAAGAAGAGCTGATATCATACTAATAATAACACCAACAGACAATGTTACTGCAAATCCTTTAACAATGGTTGCTCCAAGTTGGTCTGCAAACCAAAATAATATCAAGCACGTAATCAAGGTAGATACATTACTATCTCTAATAGCTGGCCATGCTTTATTAAAGCCAATATTTACAGCCATAGATAAAGTTTTACCAGTTCTTAATTCTTCTTTTAATCTTTCAAATATTAGAATATTTGCATCTACAGCCATGCCAATCGAAAGTATAGCTGCAGCTATACCACTTAATGTCAAAGTAACAGATAATAATTTGAATACAGCAATAACTATGAGGCAATAACAGAATAGTGCTATGGAAGCAAAAATTCCAGGAATTCTGTAATAAAGAACCATAAATACAACCACTAATAACAGACCAATTCCCGCAGCATAATAACTCTTAGACAGGCTATCTGCACCTAATACAGCATCAACATCTCTTTCTTGAATTAATTTTATAGGAACAGGAAGTCTGCCAGATTCAAGCATTAAAGAAAGATCACTTACACGATCTAACGTAAAATTAGGACTATCAATAAACGCCGCTCCGCCTAGTATAGGCTTGTTGACACCAGGGCTTATAAGTTCCGTATCATCCAAAAATATTGCAATTTTATCAGATGTCGCAGCAATTTCTGTTGTGAGTTCAGCAAATTTTCTAGTACCTTGATCATTAAATTCTATATTGATTATTGGCTTATTTGTTTGTTGGTGTTGGCCAGGATAAGCTCTTTCAAGATCTTCTCCTGTTAATCCAATGATTTCGTCTCTTTGACCAACTAATAAGCTAATAAATTCAATATTAATCTCGTCTCCAAGTTTAGATTTCGCATCATCTAAAGATGAATAAGTATCAGATGGAATCATAAATGAAAATTGTTTTTCATTATCTACCTCAGTTATAAAAGTACCTAACAATTCAAATCTAACATTTTCTTCTCCACCACTTATTTCAACTTGTAATCTGTCATATCCAGGCGATTCTAAACTAGTAATTAATTGATCATGTAAAGTTTTAACTCTGCTATATGCATCATCACCAAAATTCACAAAAATACCCAAAGGTGACGAATCAGGTACATTATTATTAGAAGTGGATGAATCACTACTAGTAGCAGATGAATCAGTCGATTTATCCGAATCATCTTCAGTAGAGTAAGGATTAGGATAAAAATCTAACTTAACATTTTGTATTCCGTTATTAATGCTATCATCTATTGGATCACTAGCGTCTGTGTATCTGTGTTTGAATTCTAATCTTGCAGTTTCACCGATTAAGCTTTTTGCACGATCGGGATCGGTTATACCTGGCAATTGCACTAATAATCTGTCTTCGCCTATTAATTGAATATTCGGCTCACCAAGACCTGAAGAGTTCACTCTTCTTTCAATTGTTTTTATCAGTGCTTGCATTTGTGTGCTTGAAGGAGGTATTGATATACCATCTTGATCTTTAAGATCTGATTGATAAACAAGGTGACTTCCTCCTTGAAGATCTAATCCTAATTGTAGACCTAATACAGCATCAGAGCCAAATTCATTTCCACCTATTGAAAATTTTTGCGTAAAAACCACAATAGCAGAAATAGATATTATAACTACGGATAACATTACAGATTTCCAATAACGTCTCAAAAATTTTCCTCTAATTAATTTTCTAATAAATTTTTAGCTAATTTTAATGCTTTTGTTTTAGTAATCTTGCCACTATTAATAAATTCTTGTTGGATAGCAGTTAAAACCCTACCAACTTCTGGGCCTTCATTCAATCCAAAAATTTCCATGATTTGATGCCCGTCTATTATATTTGTATATTTTTCAGTGAACTCAACTGATATATTTTGTAATCTGAAATAAATTTTACTTAATTTATTGTAATGGTCAAGGTAATTATCAAAATTATACTGACTAGTAGACAAGAAATCAGCAAAATCTAAAAATACCATCTCTAATATTAAGTCACCACAATCTCTATTTAATTTTCTTAGGGCTTTATCTGAAGGTTCTTTATCTAATGATATCAAATGACCTAATCTAAGATGATTTTTAACTAACATCTGTACATAGTTTTTAGATTTCAAACTAAATTTTAGTCTTGTCATTATATCGTAAATAATCTGAGCTCCAGAATCTTCATGAGATATAAATGTTATTTTCCCTTTGGTAATTTGTTTTGTAGCTGGTTTGCCTATATCATGAAAAAAAGTTGCAAATTTAATATATGAAAACTTTGATTTGTCATGAGCAAATGTCTCTTTATCAATTTCGCCAAAAATTTGATCATCTAATAATTTTTCAACAAAATATAAGGCTGCTATTTGGTGTTCGTACACATCTTTATCATGTAATCCCAATTGTTCAACATTACGAGTGGCTTTGATTTCAGGGAAGATATGTTCTAATAAACCAATCTCAGCTAACAAAAGTATGGATTGATAAGAATTGTTAAGAGAAAAAATTTCAATTAATTCATCTCTGATTCTTTCTGTACTTACCTGATTAATCATAAAAGCATTGCTTTTAAAATAATCTAAGGTATTCCTTTCGACATTAAATTTTAGCTTGGCAGATAATCTTACTAACCTAATTAATCTTAGAGGATCATCCAAAACAGTATCTCTGGTGGTATACCTTAATACTTTGTTTTTCAAATCATTTATGCCATCAAAAGGATCAATAATATTTTGAAGATAATCAGAGCTTTTCTCTATTTTTATAGCCATCGAATTAATAGTGAAATCCCGTTTTGAAAGATCGTATATTAAACCATTCGTGTTATTCTGAAATTCTGTTATATCGATAAACATATTTTTTTGCATATTGATAACTCTAAAAGTATTCATACCATGATTATCAAATTTGACGATTTTACCTTTTATCAATGAAGATACAAATTTAGTAAATTCATTTATATTCTTTTCCACTACAAAGTCAAAATCATTTGGGGTATTTCCAGCAATAAGATCTCTTACCGCTCCTCCCACTAAATATGCAACATATTTTGATTCAGATATAGAATAAAGTATATGTTTAAATTCGTCTTCAATTAGATTTTTATCTATAATGAATTTTTTAGTTTGCATCTAATTTTTCTTCATCCAATTTAATAAGGCCAGAATGCCAGTCACCTTTAGAATGGCTAATCAAGTGATCAAAATACATTATGCCATTCAAATGATCAATTTCATGTTCTAATACTTGAGCTAATAATCCATCAGTTTTAATTTTCCATTTTTTCCACTTCATGTCTAAACCTTTGGCTTTTATCCATAAAGATCGATTTACTAATCCTTTATATCCAGGAACACTTAAGCATCCTTCTTCTACTTCTCTGCTACCAAATGTTTCAGTTATTTCAGGGTTAATCAATACTCTAAATTCATTCTCTTCAGGTAATTTGATAACAACAATTCTCTTTAAATATCCCACCTGATTTCCAGCCAGACCTAATCCTTTGTGGTAATCCAAAGTTTCACACATATCGTCAGCTAATCTATATAAATCTTTATTTACTTCAGTGATTTTATTACATTTTTTCCTTAGTAAAGGGTTAGGAAAATGTAATATGTCTAATAATGCCAATTAAAATACCTCTCAAGCTATATATGGATTAATTTTTTTAAATTAAATACATATAATAATATTGTTATAAAAACCTACAAAGTATAGAATATACTATCATTTCATTTCAAGAATGATATTTCCATTAATATAAGGACTTAAATTGATTGAATTAAAAAATATAACTAAATACTACGGTAATTTCCCTGCAGTTACAGATATTTCATTCAAAATAGAGCGTGGTGAAATAGTAGGTCTTCTTGGCCCTAATGGAGCTGGTAAATCAACAACCATGAAAATGATTACAGGCTATATGCCACCCACTTCAGGTGAATTAACCATTGATAACTACGATATTGTCCAAGAATCTATTGAAGCAAGAAAAAAAATTGGTTACTTACCTGAAACAGTCCCTTTATATACAGATATGACAGTTTATTCGTATATTGAGTTTATGGGAAAACTTAGAGGAATCAACTCAAAAAATATTAAAAGTAAAGTGGACAATGTAATAGATATATGCAAATTAGGTGACTACAGATATAGCCTTATATCAAAATTATCAAAAGGATATAGGCAAAGAGTTGGTATTGCTCAGGCAATAATTCATGAACCAGAAGTACTTATATTAGATGAGCCAACCATAGGAATAGATCCTAACCAGGTAGTTGAAACCAGGCAATTAATTAAAAATTTGTCCGGTGAACACACATTGGTTTTGAGCAGTCATATATTACCTGAAGTAAGCACGATTTGTGAAAGAGTACTAATCATAAATGAAGGTGAAATAGCTGCTTCAGATACTATAGAAAATCTAAGTTCTATTGTTTCAGGAACATCAAAAATTGAAATTGATATCATTGGATCTCCTCAAGCTGTAAAAAAAGAAATTGAAAAAATTGATGGTGTAAATTCTATAGATCTATGGGTAAACAAATCTTCAAATGAGTACACCACTTTTTCAATTGAATCTGATATTTCCAAAGATATACGTTCTGAAATATCAAAAACTATTATACATAATGATTGGGATTTACTGAGATTAGAATCTATGGGGATGTCTTTAGAAGATATTTTCTTAAGAATTACTACTACTGAATAAATTAAAAATTAGGATCACGTACTCATGAGAAATATATTATTAATAATGCTTAAAGAAACAAAAACATATTTTTTAAGTCCTATGGCTTATATAGTAGGTGCAATGTTTCTTGGATTAACATGGTTGTTTTTTAATACTAGTATTGTGCCGGGTGATTTGAATCCAATAACTGAAGCAAATGTTCGTGGTTATCTAGATCCTACTACTTTGTTATTTATAATTTTTGCTCCTCTAATTACTATGAGATTATTTTCAGAGGAAGAAAAATTAGGTACACTTGAATTACTATTTACTTCTCCAGTAAAAGACATTGAAATAGTTATAGGTAAATACTTTGCTTCAGCAATTATACTTATTACTCTTCTGCTTTGTACTTTATTCTATGTTATTTTGATATATTTATTTAGCTCACCTGACTTAGGTCCATTATTAAGTGCATATTTGGGAATAATGTTATATGGAATAGCAACATTAGGTGTTGGGTTATTTGCATCTTCTTTGAGTGGAAATCAAATAGTATCAGCTGTTGTAGGGACGGTTTTATTACTTCTTCTATCATTCATTGATTCGTTAGGAGCTATGCTGGAGGGATTACCAAGTACAGTGTTTAATGAAATGGCGCTAAATTATCATTTTGAAGACTTCACAAAAGGTGTTATAGATATTGGAAATATTATTTATTATCTCTCTATTGCCACCTTATTTTTATTTTTTACCACACTTAATTTACAAATTAGAAGGTGGAGGTAATTTATGCTTAACAAAATTACTCAATACATAAAAACAGAAATAACTCCGTACATAACTAATATAAATTATTGGGTAATTCTATTATTAATTTCTGGAATACTTTCAATTGTATTTGGTGGACTAAGTTATTTTATCATTACAGAAATAAAAGATTTTGCTTTATCGATAATCATTGCAGGTATAATATTAAGTTTACTGGCATTATTGTTATCTCCCAAATCTACGACTTCTTTCTTCAAAGGGAGAAGAGGAAAGTATGGAACTAATTCTGCAATCATGTTTGTATCAGTTCTTACTATTATAATTCTTGCAAATTCTTTTTTCGTTATCAATTCATACAGATTCGACACAACTGCCACAAAAGTTTTCTCTCTTTCTAAACAAACAGAAAAGCTTTTATCTAATTTGGAAACACCAATCAGAGCAAATGCTTTCTTTGTACCTTCTGATAATGATCAATCGCAATTGAAAACTAATGCAGAAGACCTGCTTTCTGAATTTGCAAAAAAATCGTCAAAGTTTAGCTATAGATTTACTGACCCTCAATTAAATAAAACTTTAGCAATCAAGTATGGAGTAATGCAGTATCCAGCAATAGTATTTGAAGACTTATCAAGTGGGAAACAACAACCAGTATACGAAAAAGCTTTTAATCCATTTAGTGAACAAGATTTTATTACAGCTATGCTAATTGCTATGGGTGATAAACAAAAAGTAATTTATTACTCAAATGGACATAAAGAAAAAAGCCTATCTAGAGATGTCACCACCAATATTGTTACTGATGAAGGTATTGATTACTTTATCGAAGGTCTTAAAAGAGATAACTATGATGTGAAATCTATTAACTTTGAGCAAGTAAATAAAATTCCATCTGACGCAGCTTCGCTAATAATTATAGGCCCAAAATCATCTCTTCCTCCAAATCATGCGAAAATGATTGCTGATTATATTGCTACAGGTGGGAGAATAGCTTTCTTGATGGACCCAAATCCTCACGTAACTTGGAATGAACTATTAAGTAATTGGGGAATAATTGTTTCCCAACAACCAATAGCAGATCCTCTAAGTTCTTTGGCAGGGAGTAAATTTTTAACCCCATTATTACAAAAATCAAACAATCAATTTGTACCTGAACAGAAATTATTAGAATACACACGAAACAATACTTCTGAAACAAAAAGAATTCTATCAATTACCGATCAGATAAATGCTGCATTTTTTCCGGGCGCAGGAGCTATTATCGAAACTATAGATGAAAAAGAAAGACCATTTCATGTGCAAAATATTCAACTTGGGGTTTCAACTGCAATAAGTTGGTTAGAACCAAATATAGAAGACCCGAAATTTGATGAAAACACAGATATACAAGGTCCATTTTCAATGATTTCTATAATTGAGTCTACAGGCCCTGTTAATTCAAATGCTCCAATCTTTGATTTAAGCAAAATAATGATATTTGGAGATTCTGATTTTGTAACAAACAAGTGGTTTTACAGTAATCAAAACAGTGATTTAATCTTAAATTCAATGGCGTGGTTGGCAGAAGATTATGAAGTGATATCTATAAGGCCTAAAGTTGTTCCATTTAGATCCATTGTTGTAAATAGAAGAGAAAGAGAATTCTTAAAATGGACAAGTGGTCTTCCCTTTGTATTAATGTTAGTAACAAGTACAGTTGTTTGGTGGAGACGAAGATAAATCAACACTGATTACAGTTTTAAATAGGAAATAATTTTGAATTACAAAATAACAGTTTTATTAATATTATTAGCATTAGCCACTGCAGGTATATTTTATTATTTTTCATCAAATCAGTCTGAAGAAGTATCTATTGACCCTCCGTGGTTTTACCAAGTATCTATGGATGATATTAACTTCATAGAAGTAACCAGAAAAGATAAATCTGTTGGTTTTTACAAAAACAATGACAGAACTTGGTCTTTTGTTAATCCTAAAGGAATACCTCCAAGTTATGAAAGATGGGGTGGCGTAACTCTATTATTAAGTGGACCACAAACACAAAGATTATTGGTTGCAGACAAAGTTGATGATCCGGCACAGTATGGACTGGATGATCCAAATTTAATTATTAATTTTGATTTAGTAGGTGGAAGAAATTTAACTTTAAAATTAGGCGGTGCAACTTCTGATTTCAAACATTATTACTGCCAAATAAATGATTTTGAAGAGCTGTTTATTATCTCATCTATGTGGAATGATGTCCTTGGAGATTTAGTAGATGAATTACCATACCCTAAATGGTATGTTAAAAGGGACCCGCAAGAAATGGTAGGGATAGCTATATACAAAGGAGATATTCAATCACAAGCTACACCAGCGAAAAAATTTGAAACAAAAAATAATAAAGACTGGTATTTTATGGATTTATCAGATACAAAAGATCAATCAACTAATAATATGCTAAACCAATCACCTGGAACCAGCTACGCAGCTTTTCTTAAAACTAGTGATAAAGTAGAGCTTAATCAAAATTTATGGTCAGAAAAACAGTACCTAGTAGCAGGGCCATCAAAAATAGAAGTTGTGCAATCATATGCTAGCGAACCTGAAGATTACAAAAAATACGGGATCCAAGATGGCGGGAATGCTATTGAACTTAGATTTAATTCTTCCTCACAAAAAGGAACTGAGTTTACTGATGGAATATTATTGAAAATAGGTAATAAAACAGAAGATGGGAAATTTTATTATGCATATTCAGAAAACAATGAATTTATAAAACCTGTACTTTCTATAGATGCAGATTGGGTAGAAAATGTAATGGATCTCTACGATAATCCTCCCATAAAATAATCACATCGTTAAATTTCGGTATAAATCCAATAATCTTTCTGGCAGATCTTTAACATCGTCTAACACTTCATATCCCATATCTTGAGTCATAGTTTTCAAATAATCATGACCATTCTTATCAACTGTTAAACAAAATGCATTAATATCTTTATTCTTTGCTTCCGTCAATGCCATTTTCGTATCATGAACTGCGTATTCTTTTTCAACTCCTTCTCTACTATAACCTCTATCCTGAGGCCTTCCGTCACTAATTAAAAATAACAACTTAGTTCTTGACTGAATTTTGTCTAATTTAGAAATAGCATGGCGAATCGCTGGTCCCATTCTTGTAGCATGCAAAGGTGATATTTTGTCAATTCTAGATTTAATATTATCATTTAATGATTCATCTAAATCTTTTACGGTATAAAACTCTACATTTTCTCTTCCGTAACCAGAAAAACAGTAAATACCATATTGGTCACCAAGATTTTCTAATGCATCAATAATCAATACAGAAGCTTCTTTTTCTACATCTATTATTCTTTTGTATGTTCTCACTATTCCTGATTTTCTTCTTGATTTAACCCATTTCATATAATCAACAGGGTCGTCAGGAACATCCCAATCATTATTCGTAGACGAGTCTTCAATTGACTCAGCAGTAGACGCACTAACATCTAACAAAAATACACATGCAACATCTCTTTGAATTTTATTCCTTCTCCAATAAAGTTTTTCACTTGGGCTAACACCTGTTTTAATATCTACAAAAGCTTCAATAACATCATCAATATCAAATTCTTCACCGTCTTCAAGTCTGTTAACTTTTTTCAACATTTCTGGAGAAATCATTTCAAATTGTCTTCTTAGATGAGATACAAGTACACTATAGTCTAATAAGGTATCGTCATAAAATTGCCTATCACCCTCACCCATTGTTCGTTCTTTAACTATACACCACCTAGGTTTGTAGTCATTTGATCTGAAATCCCACTCATCATAGACATAAGATTGAGGATCATCTGTTTGCAATTCTTCAAATTCTTCTGAGTCATTATCAGTTTCTCCAGGGTTATGCTGAGAATTCTCACTTAACTCAGAACTAATTTCTTTAAGAATGTTTTCAGCAATCATATCAGTTGAAGAATCAATAGGGCTTTCTGATGCATCCATATCCAAATTTTCCATTTGTTCTAGTAATTCTTTAAGCATTTCGGGGCTCATATTTTCTTGGGAAAATTCTGTGTTATCACCATCTGAAGATCTCATATTTTCTAAAAGTTGAACTAGTTCGGGTTTAAAATCTCCTCGATAATCAACTTGTTCTGGTGATTCATAATCTTCAGAATCACTATGAATATCCATCGCATCTTGATTCATCATAAACTGCAATATTTCTTGTAAAAGATTATCATCTTCATAATATTCTTCCTGTTTTTCTTGATCTAAATTTAATTCCTCTGTCTCTTCATCATTCATGCTTTCATTCTGAATTGCAAAAATAAGTTTATAAACTCTTATACTAATTTCGCAAGAATCATGTACAGAAGCTTCGGTATTATCAAATATTAGTTTCATTAAAGAAAATATTTTTTTATATTCATCTACATACTTTTTGGGAACTTTAGTATTATCAGTTTTTCCCAAACTAATTTGTACTAAAAATTCCACTAACGCATCCTGAGCGTTAAGTGTGTTGACATTAGGTCTGGTCAAAAGAGCTTGAGATTTCACATTTTCAAAATCTAAACTAAGACCCATGTATTTTCTTTTTATATTTTGCTCAATACGAGTATCTTCAACAATAGCAAAAACATCTGAAATTAATTTTCTATTTTCAAATAGATCAAAAAATTTATTAAAATCAGTTTTTGTGACATCTGAAGGAGAATCAATTTTGTCGTCGTTTTCTTCCAAAGGAAAATGTATTTTTTCAGCAAGTTTTGATTTTTTCATAAAATCTTTGTACAAGTCTGATCGCATGTCTTCAAATAACGTACTTGGAGTATCAAAATTAAATTTAAAACTTCCAAATTCCAATCTTCCAACCTGATGACTAGATATTACTTTAAACCATTTATAATTTGTTAATTTATCATCAAATCGGTTAATCATTTCTGGAACAAAAATAGACTTACCCTCTGTAGTTGGATTCATTGTAGATGACCATCCAATATTTTTTTCAACTAAATCAGTAGATGGAAGTATTTCCAAATCAGCTCCTGCTAAAGCAGAGCAATACAATTGTAATAATTCTTTAATTGATTCATATTCTACTGAAGAGCTAATTTTATTAAGAGAATTTTCACTAGTTAATGATTCTAGTTTAAAGAATGCTATTCCAGCATCTGTATTAGTCGATAATAATTCAATTCCTTCTGAATACCATTCGTCAATTTTATTGATATCTATTTTATTCAAGATATCCGGAACAATTGATAAAAATCCAGTAATTACTTTTGGTTGTTTAGCAGATAAATCTTTACATAATTCAAAAATCTTATCATAATTTTTATTATTAATAGAATTAAAAGGAATAGCTACATCATCCATGATAGTATTCGAAGAGTGACCGCCCTGTCGGATGATAGATAAAACAAGATTCATTAATTGAATTCGCTGAGCATCATTAAATTTAACTAAATGCTTCGGAGAGTTTTCAATAATATTTTTCAGATCTCTACTTGAATTATTTTTGAAGTTAGTTAGGAATTCAATTCCAGTCAATTTAGAATTAAATTTTGTTAAAAAGTTATAACTATTATCTAGACATTCAACAGCCATATCAAATGATTGTTTTGTAATATCATTGAGCAAATAAATTATTTGCTCAAACTCAGAAAATGTAAGTACTTTTAAAAATTTTGAAGAGTGATCTAAAACTTTTGAAGCAAAATTACCGGACTTCCAACTACCATCATAAATTTTTTCAGTTAAAAATGCCATTGAATCTATATGGCGTCCCTTAGTTATATTAAGAAAATTATTTGAGTTAGAAATATATGAAGAAGCTAAAACAGGAGATAAAATAATTAGTTTATTTATCATTTTTGCCCATTGAATTAACGCCTCACCACTTAACACTTGTGACAATGAAACAGAAATCTTTAACATATCTGTAGTAATTTCCCAGGATCTAACTCCTGAATCAGTTATATTTATTATTTCTTGATTCCATTTTTCAATCTCATTTGCATCAAATATATTTTTTAATGTTGAAATTGAAGAATTATATTCAGATTGTAAATTTTCGGGATATTTATTAAAAATATGTTTTTTCATGATTGTTTGTTTAATATATTTAGCAAGTTATTAATTATTTTTGCAGTCGCACCAAAAATAATATTACCATCATAGTAAAAGGATTTATAATTTTTAAGACTATTTTCATTGAATATATACTCATACCGCCAATTAATTTGATTATTTAATTCATTAATGGGTACAAATAACATTTTCTGAACTTCGGATGAAAGAACAAATTTAGATTTGGTTTTAATTAAACCAACAAATGGATAAATTAAGAATTTTGTGGAAGTTAACACTGCATCTAATTCACCAATAAGTTCTATATTTGATTTGGAAATACCTATTTCTTCATCAACTTCACGGCAAGCAGTTTGATATAAATTAGCATCATTATGTTCTTTTGATCCTCCCGGAAATCCTATTTCACCAGGATGATATTGTAAATTTTCACTTCTAATTTGTAACAATAACGACAACTCATTATTGTATTTATAGAACAATACAAAAACTGCTGCTAATTTAGAATTTGGTAAAGAATTTTCTTGAGCAATTGGTTTGTAATTTGAAATTTTAGACCTAAGATAATCTGGTTTCATCTATATTATTCAGCAAATATAGATGAAATCACTTCCTGAATTCCTTGATGTAATATTGGGTCATCTGTAATTGCCCAATTAACAGAAACTTGGCAAGCTCTAATAGGTTTTACTCCTTGAGATATCATTTTAGCAGCGTATATCAAAAGTCTTGTTGAAGCACCTTCAGGCAATCCATGATCTTTCAAATTTCTGATTTTTTCTCCTAGTGTTGCTAATTTATAAGACATATCCTTATCAAGTTCAGATTCATGAGCTATAATTTCTGCTTCTATCTCAACTTTTGGGTAGTCAAATTCTATTGCAACAAATCTTTGTCTAGTACTATGTTTAAGATCTTTTAGCGCACTTTGATAACCAGGGTTATATGACAGTACTAATAAAAATCCATCATCTGCTTCTAATAGTTCACCTTTTTTCTCAACAGGTAAAATCCTTCTGTGATCAGTTAACGGGTGTATTATAACTGTTGTGTCTTTTCTGGCTTCAACCACTTCGTCTAAATAACAAATACCACCAGCCTTAACAGCTCTGGTCAACGGTCCATCCATCCAAACAGTAGAGTCACCTTGTAATAAATATCTTCCAACCAAATCACTTGCTGTCAAATCTTCGTGGCAGGCAATAGTAACTAATGGAATATTTGGCTTGGAATCATCAGGTTTTTTTAATCCTTTAGCTTCTAACTCTTTTCCCATTTTATAAGCCATAAATTCAACAAATCTTGTTTTCCCGCAACCTGTAGGGCCTTTGAACAAAACAGGAATTCTTTGTTTGTAAGCAGATTCAAATAATTCTATTTCATCACCAACGGGTACATAATAAGGTTTTTCTGTAGCAAAATATTCTTCGATTACGTAACTTTTATATATAGATTGGGTTTTGTCAGCCATTTTTATTCCTATTGAAACAATCATTTTAATTATTGCTATGTAATTATAGATATCTAATTTATAAATATCTACTAATGAATTAGTAATTTAATATAGATAAACAAATTTTAGGATTTTCTTATTTCTGTTAGAATATATTTCTAATTTTTTTTATTATAATTTTATGAGTAACTCAAAAGAAAAAAACAAAAATAATAATAATCCAAAAATATTAGTAGAAAACGTGTCGAAAGTTTTTGGATCAAGAATCGCAGTTAATGATGTAAGCTTTTCTATTAACAAAGGAGAAGTTATAGGATTTTTGGGACCTAACGGTGCTGGCAAAAGCACTACAATGAGGTTATTAACTTCTTACTACACACAAAACTCAGGCAATATATATATAGATTCCATAAATACTAAAGATTCAGATATTGAAACAAGAAAAAAAATAGGATATTTACCAGAAAGTAATCCTCTATATGGAGAAATGTTAGTAAAAGACTATTTAAGATTAATTGGAGATTTAAGAGATTTATCAAAATCTGATTATAAAAACAATCTATCAAATGCTATCGATGAAACAGGGATACATGAATATTATTACAGCCCGATAAATCAATTATCAAAGGGTTACAGGCAAAGAGTAGGATTAGCACAGGCAATACTCCACCAACCTGAAATTTTAATTTTGGACGAACCTACAGAAGGTCTTGATCCAAATCAAAGAGTAACCATGAGAAACTTAATTAAATCTTTAGGAGAGCAAAGAACAATAATGTTATCCACTCATGTACTCCAAGAAGTTGAAACCACATGTTCAAGAATTATCCTGATAAACAAAGGGAAATTAATTGCTGAAGGAACAATTGAAGATATTTTAGAAAATCAAAATAAGAATCAAAGTATAGAAATAGAAATTATTGGCGAAAATATTCAATCGAAACTAAATACGATTGAAGGAATTAAAGATATTGAAATAACAGAAAACAACGAATTGAAAAAATTTCATATTTCTCTTGAAGATGGAGCAGATCCTAGAAAAGAAATATTTAATAAAGCAGTTAAAGAAAATTGGATAATTATTAATATGAACAAAACGTCACCAAAACTTGAAGATGTATTCAAATTTTTAACCATCGGAGAAGAAAGCTCAAAATAATGAAACAATTACTTACAATATTAAAAAAAGATTTAAGATCTTATTTTGACCAACCAACCGGTTATATATTAAACATAATATTCATAGTTGCAATAGTCTTTATGTTTTTTAGAACTATTGATACAACTAATGAAGCTTCTTTAAGACCTATGTTTTCATTGCTACCTTGGATACTAGCAATATATATACCTGCAGTTTCTATGCGATTATTTTCTGAAGAACAAAGAGATGGGACTTTAGAAATTTTATTCACTCAACCTGTAAGAGGAACTACTGTAATATTAGCAAAATTTCTTGCAGGATTGATATTTATTACAATTGGAATATTAGGAACAATATTAATACCAATTTCATTAGCCTTTGCAGGAAATTTAGATGTTGGCGCCCTAGTAGCACAGTATATAGGAGCTATTTTATTATCCTCATCGCTAGTAAGCATAGGAATTTTTGCTTCAAGTCTAACTAAAAACCAAATTGTCGCATTTATAATTTCATTATCAGTAAGTATGATTCTTTTAGTTTTAGGATTAGATTTCATTAACATAACTTTACCCTCATCTTTGTCAATTTTGTTACAAGACTTAAGTCCTTTGACTCACTTCTCTTCTATAACTCGAGGACTAATTGATTTAAGAGATGTTTTATATTTTGTTTCAATTGATATAGCCTTTTTAAGTATCACTTATTTAAATACTAAAGGTAAGAGCTTGAATTCTAACTCTCCACAATATAGAAATTTAAGAATTGGAGTAGGTAGTTTGGTGGTACTAAGCCTAGTGTTTGCATGGTTTGGCAGTTCGATTCAAGGAAGAATCGATTTGACTGAAGATAAAATATACTCATTGGCACCTTCGACAAAACAAATTTTTAATGACTTAGACGATTATCTAACAATTACTCTATATGAATCTAAAGATCACCCAATCAATACAGCTCTAACTGCTAGAGATGTAAATGATTTTTTGTCAGACCTGGATGCACGTTCTAAATACATTAAAATCAAACACAGATATCCAGATGCTGACGAAAAAGACAAAGAAGAATCAGAAATAGCTGGCATACCTCCAGTCCAATTCAATGTACAAAGGCAAGGAGAATTTCAGGTTAAAACGGGTTATTTAGGTATGACATTAGCATATGCAAATAATAAAGAAGTTATTCCATTCATTGAATCATTAGATGGCTTAGAATACAAACTCGCATCTTTAACTTTTAAAATGCTTAACGACGCAAAAAAATCTATAACATTTATTGATCTACCATCTTCTAAAACTAATCAAAGTATGGGATCTTTTATATCATTATTGGCCCAACAATACGAAATATCTGTAATTGACATGAACGATATTAATAATATAAAAACCCCACCTGATGTATTTATAATCGCAGGTGGAAATTATGAAAATGTAGATATGAATTTAATATTGCCCAACAACAAAATACAGGATTTAATCCTTCAAGGAGTAAGTTTTTTTGTACTTGCAGACACTGTTAATATTGATAGCAATAGAATGGTTGCATATCCTAATCAAAACAGTGGATCAATGCTATGGGAAAACTTTGGCATAATTATAAAAAATAATATGTTATATGATCTGGTGTCATATGAAACATTACCTTTTGGAACACAATCAGGTGAAGTATTATTACCTTACCCTTATTGGATCAGAATTCCTCCTAATGATTCTAAAGTGACTGGTAAAGTAAACTCGACTTTATTTCCTTGGGCAAGCTCAATAGAACTTATTCAGCCATTGATTAATAATATTAAAACTGATCCAATAATAATTACAGCTCCAACAACTTCCATACAATATGATTATCAAGATTTAAGCCCGGACGCAAAATTTAATCCTAGCAATAATACAGGATCTCAAATTCTAGGTGTTAAAATCGAAAACAATGAAATTTCTAATACAACTATAAGGTCAATAATAATTTCTGATTCAGATTGGTTAACTGATAACATCGCAGGTAGAAATCAGTCAAACTACGCACTTGGAATGAACATGATAGATTGGCTAGCTCAAGAAAATCAATTGGCAGATATAAGATCAAAAGTGATTCGAGAAAGAAAATTGGATTGGTCTTCTAAGGGATCATTTTTTAGTCATCAATCTCTAACAAAAAATCTTAACCTAATTTCAAGTCCTATTTTATTGATTATTTATGGACTCACAAGATATACAAAAAGAAAAACTATTCAAAGAAAAGTATTTAAAAATGAAGAATAAACCAACAATAATCCTATTTTCAATATTTGTATTTATCAGTATATTTTTTGCTGGAGTTAAAATACTAGTATCAAATAACAATAATGTATATGACGAAACAGGAATAATATTTATTGATCCAAATATTATTAATAGTATTCAAATAAGTAACAACGAAAACACATCTAGCTTATATAAAGTAAATGATTCATGGAGAATTGGAAAACAATCAGTTTTTGAGCCAAAATTATCACTTTTTTGGAAAGCAATCGCCAATATTCAGAAGTCAGAATTAATTTCAGTCAATCCTAAAAATTTCGAAAGGATGGGTTTCGAAGACTCTGAAAAAACATTGGTTAGATTTTTCCTTGAGTCAACTCTTCAAGAAGAATTTTTAGTTGGGCAATGGGATCAAGACACAAAAACTTGTTTCATTAAAAAAATAAATGTTGACCAAATATATGGATTCACATGTCCTTATGAAGATATTTTTTCTACAGATCCTGATATGTGGCGAAATCCAATAATATTAAGTTTTCCACCTCAAAACATAGAGTCAATAAGATTTTCATATCCAGAAAAAGAATTTGAAATAAATCTGTCAGATTTAGGATGGATTTTAAATAATAATCCGGAAATAATTTTAGACACAACAAAAATCGCACAATTTGCAAATATAACACAATTACTATTAGCTGAAGGTTTTTTGTCTGATGAAGAAGCTAAAGATGTGGATTTCAATCAATCTGATGCATTAATTACATTTATACCAAAGCCAAAAACATCATCTTCCATTTCAAGAATTAGACTTAAACAAATAGATGCAAATCGAATTGCCGTTAAAAGCGGTAACTCACCTATAATTTATTATTTAAGCTTACCTAATGCGATTCAATTACTAGCAAGTGAAGAGACATTTTTAAAAGCTGATTAATTCAGATATCTTAATTGCCTGAAACCTTTATATTTAATTGCATCTAATCCTATATTTTGCATGTTTGTCTTACTCACTTCTCCTAAATAAATATTCTCATCCTGATCTACAGCTATTGAGTGTGGAGCGTATAATTGATTGGGGTTGTTTCCAAAACCTTCTCCCCATCTGTAAAGAAGTTCTTTATTCAAATTATAAATACTGATTCTAGGACCAATATTTGGGACATTTTGATTAACTGACATTCCATACCCCAATTCACCTACATATAATTTATCATTGTGAATGTTTAATGCACATGGTCTGTGCATATTTGTGATTTGATCTATATAAACGCCTTCTTTATCAAAAATTTGAATTCTATGATTTTCTCTATCAGCAACATATAAATACCCATTAGAACCTATGGCAATATTATGAACTATATTAAATTGAGATTCATCAGTGCCAGGAGATCCCCAAGATTTAACAAATTCGCCATAGATAGAAAATTTATGTACACTAGAATTGCCATATCCGTCAGATATAAATACAGATTCCGTGTCATAATCAATTGCAACATCAGTACATCTATTAAATGGTAATCCGGAATGCAGTTTTGCTGGTGAATTAGGTATTCCAATAGTCATTAATTTATTTCCATCTAAATCATATTTTTTTACAGTATGATCTCCATCATCAACAAACCATAGATAATTTTCTGAATCAACTCTAACAGAATGAGGTCTTAAAAAGTCTTTATCGCCAATGGTTTTTATAAATTCTCCTTGTCTGCTTAAAACTATTACTGAAGTTTTACCTCTCGCAAATAAAATTACATTGCCATTTTTATCAACTGCAGTTCCTGCTACTTCATCCCAATCAACCGAAGAGGGTACGCTACCCCAATTTTTATTTGATTCATAATTCAAAATTGACTCCAAAATTCAAATGAATTTTATAACATTTATATACCAATAGTATTATAATAGCATTCTAATTCCAACAAATTAAGGGAGAATAAAATGGGAAATATAGATGACAAATTAGCTTCAATGGGAATCGAATTACCAGTGGAGCAGCCACCTATCGCTAACTATGTACCAGGCGTTAGAACAGGTAATTTATTATACTTATCAGGACTTGGTCCAAGTGATCCAAGTATGAAAGGGAAAGTGGGACAAGACTTAACTACTGAAGAAGGTTATGAAGCTGCTAAAAGTACCGGAATAGGGTGCCTAGCAAGATTAAAAGGTCAAGTAGGCGACTTAAGCAAAGTAAAAAGAATTGTAAAACTACTCACTATGGTAAATTGCACTACTGACTTTGTAGATCAACCTGCGGTAGCAAACGGATGCTCAGATTTAATGGTAGAAGTCTTTGGAGACAAAGGTAAGCACGCAAGATCTGCAGTAGGTATGGGATCTCTGCCAGGAAATATTCCTGTAGAAATAGAAATGATAGTTGAAATAGAAGACTAAATAACTATAACTATAATAACTATAAAAAACATAACGTTTATTTAATTGTGAACGTTATGTTTTTTATAACAAAAGGAGATAAAAATGTTTTTAGTAAGAAGGGTGTGTAGAATCGAAAATAGGCTAAACACATGGAAAGTAGCTGATTTACTTTCTAAAATTTGTAATGCTTACGAAGAAGAACAAGGTAGAAATAAAGCAACGATATACATTGGCGGAAGAGGAACTCCTGGTCAAGGGATAACAGTTTGTGCTGAGTGGATACAAGAATCTTTAGGAGAAACTAATGTTAGTTCAGGGGTACCAAGTTCTGTAAAAGAAAATTCTCCTAAATTAGTAGGGTTAGTTGATTCATATGAAATTGAATTTTATGAACTTGCTACACAAGAAAAAATTGATCAATGGCTCTAAAAAAATTATTTTAAAAGTAAAAATAAATTTTTAGGATTTTCCGCTATTCTTCTAATATACCATGGGAACCATTGTTCGCCGTAACTGATTAATATCTTTAGGTTTTGATTAGATTCAAGTATTTCTTTCTGTAATTTTTTTCTAATACCATAAAGCATATTAAATTCATAAGTATCAGAACTAATTAAATTTCTTTCAGCCTCATTAATTATATAATCTATAATTCGGTCATCATGCGTAGCAAAAGATGGTTTGAATCCATTATTTAAAATATCTTTTGATAACATTTTTTTACTAAGATTCATGTAATTAGTGTCAATATCGTCTTTATTTTTTATAGCCACCGAAGAATTCTCATTATAAGCACCTTTTACCAATCTAAGATTTGTAGCATAAGATAATAACTCATCTAAATCCTGGGTTGTTCTGTGTAGATATGCTTGCAAAGTTATCCCAATATTATGATAATTTTTAGACATTTTTTTAAAAATTTCTAAAGTTTGCTCTAAGTAGCAATACTCTTCCATATCAATCCATATAATTGAATTGTAATTTTTTGCCAATTTTAATAATTGGCTCAGATTTTCCATACATAAATTCTTATCAAAATCCAAGCCTAATTGTGTTAACTTAACTGATATTAAAGTATTGAGAGAAGTTTTATCTATTGCTATAAGTGCATTCCTGTAATGATCTACAACTTGATATGTATCTTCTTCAAGGTTAACATTCTCTCCTAAGTAAGTAATTATCGTTCCGTATTCAGAATACTCTAAGTTTTTACACTCTTCTAATGCGTCAGATAATAATTCACCTGGCATAAATCTTGATAAAGAATTTTGAACAAATTTATATTTAGGTAATTTTTGAGACATCCAATCATTTTTCGACGTCCATAAGAGGATATTTTTTAGTAATGCCATTTTAGTATTTGAAAAAATAAATTATACTTAAAAATAATATCACACAATATCAAATAATTATTATGACAACTGAAAAACAAATTCGTAAATGGGAAAATATAAAATGTCCCGTACATAGGAAATTATCTTCTAACGCTGAAAATTATCTATATGCTATGCATTTACTGAATGAAAAAAAAGAAAAAATAACAGCTAGTAGTATTCTTGAATATATTAAAGTTCTACCTTCAACTGAAAATCTAGGAACAAGCCTGCCTACAGTGACAGGAATGTTAAAAAGAATGATAAGAGATCATCTGATCATTAAAAACGAAAATAATGAAGTGTTTTTAACAGAGTATGGTGAAATATCAGCAAAAGAACAAACAAAAAGATTTAGATTAGCTAGTAAATTTGTACACGAAATCCTAAAAATAGATTTGAAAAATGTTTTTCAAGAAGCACATTTGTTAGAACATGCCATCTCTCAAGATGTGGAAAATGCTATCGAAAAGTTATTAAATTATCCTGATAAAGATCCTTTTGGGCAAGATATCCCAGGATCAAATAAAACAGAAAAAATAAATATTATTCCATTATCTAAAACTACAAAAAATAAATCATATACAATTTCAAAAATTCCTCCAGAGAATCCAGAATTTGTTGATTTTTTACACACAAATAAAATATTACCTGGAAGCATAATCACTATTCACGAGGTGTCAGACACACGTGGAATAATAAACATTAAAATCAATAATAACAGTGTAGACCTGGCACTTAACGTGGCCAAAACTATTTGGGTTAAGTAGATCTACTAATCAAACATTTTCCAACTAAATTTTTGCAGTTTACCGTTTAATAAAACACCTATATACGAGGATCTAATTAAATATTTATAACTTAAGTATGAAATTATTGAAGTTAATAAAATTGACAGAATAAATTTGAATTCAATTGCGAAATTAAATCTAAACATAAAAAAAGTAATGAAAGAAACTATAGGCAAATGAATTAGATATATCCAATACGCACTA
>Ga0114933_10001244_pt1 | contig 28716 bp, 17 predicted proteins | sample 4SBtaG_FD_89691 | JGI IMG/M metagenome (GOLD analysis project Ga0114933, IMG submission 89691) | Deep subsurface microbial communities from Kolumbo volcano to uncover new lineages of life (NeLLi) - 4SBTROV12_W25 metaG | ecosystem: Environmental > Aquatic > Marine > Volcanic | place: Kolumbo... | reverse complement strand
GACGGACATGCGCAAGAGCTTCAACGGTCTGTCAGGCATCGTTCGTGAACGCCTTGGCGGCGACCCGATGTCTCGGGATCTGTTCCTCTTTTGCAACCGTGCGCGCAACCGGCTGAAGGTGCTGGTGTACGACGAAGCGGGAGTCTGGGTGCTGGCTCGTCGCCTGGATCGCGGCACCTTCTTCGCCGCAGAGGAGGATCGGCGCACTCGCTGATCGAAGCGGAGAAGGCCCGCTGGCCCGTGTCGCTGATGTGCCGGGTGCTCGGCATCTCACGCAGCGGCTTGTATGCCCATCGGCGCCGGCCTCGATGGAGCCTGCGATCCGAGGAGAGCGCGCACCTTGAGCACGAGGTCCGAGCGATCCACTGCGAGAGCCGAGGGACGTACGGCAGCCCGCGCATTTTCGCCGAGCTGCGCTGTCGCGGCTGGCGCGTCGGCAGACATCGTGTCGCTCGCCTGATGCGCACAGCGGGCCTCTCCGCCCGCCTGCAGCGCCGCTACCATCGGACGGCCGACTCTTCCCACGCGCTGCCCGTCGCCGAGAATCTGCTCGACCGCCGCTTCACTGCCGAGCGACCCAATGAGACGTGGGTGACCGACATCACCTACATCCGGACCCTCGAGGGCTGGCTCTATCTGGCCATCGTGCTGGACATCTACTCTCGGCGCATCGTCGGCTGGTCCATGGCCAGCCACATGCGCACAGATCTCGTCATGGGCGCGCTGACGATGGCCATCGGCAATCGTCTCCCGGATGAGTCCCTGATGCACCACAGCGACCGCGGGAGCCAGTACGCGAGCTTCGCTTACCAGGCGGCCCTGAGCAGTCACGGGATGACGTGCAGCATGAGTCGGCGAGGTGAGTGCCACGACAACGCCGTCGCGGAGAGTTTCTTCGGCACGCTCAAGACCGAGCTGATTCACCGGCAGACCTGGCCGACGCGCGCGTCGGCCAGGTCTGCCATCCACGACTACATCGAGCTCTTCTACAACCGCAAGAGGCGCCACTCGAGCCTCGGCCATCGACCGCCAGCCGAGTTTGAGGCAGACTACGACAAGGCCGCAAGTGCGGCATGACCCGGTGTCCACCAAACTGGGGGAAGGTCACGGGCAACCTGAACATCATCACCGATTACGACGTGGACGGCGCGGGCAACGTGACCAAGCTGACCGACCCCGAGGGCAACATCACGACCTACACGGTCAACGACCTCAACCAGACCATCATCACGGTCGAGCCCCTGTCGGTGACGCGCAACACCTACTACGACGCCAACGACCGGGTGACGAAGACAACGGTCACCAACGACACCGTCAACGGCGATACCCTGTACACGGTCCTGAAAGAGTACGACCCGATTGGCAACATGACCAAGCTGATCGAGGACGTGACCTCGACGGGCACGCTGACCACGACCTACGTCTACGATGACAATGACAGGCTGACCAAGCAGACCACGCCGGAGGGAGTGGAGACCCGCTTCACCTACGATGAGCGGGGACTGCTGCTCACGCGGACGCTGGAGCTGGGGACCACCGATGCCAACACGTCCAACACCTACGACCTCAACGGCAACCGCACCAAGGTCACCGACGCCCTGGGCAACGAGACAACCTTCGCCTTCGATGCCCTGGACCGACTGACCAAGACGACGAGCGACATCGGCAACGTGACCGACCGCTTCTACGACGACGCGGGCAACGTGACGAAGGTCTCCTCCTTCGACAACGCGGGCACACCCAACAAGCTCGCCGAGACAACGACCTCCTACGACGAGGCCAACCGGGTCTACAAGACCGAGCGCATGGCCAAGAAGGCCGACCTCTCTGTGGGGTGTAGGAAAACTCCTTCCGGTTTGACGAGGTAGAGCAGACAGCCCTCGCAGCCTCCCAGAGCCGCCCACGATGAGCTACGCGAGAAGCAGCTCAGCCGTCCGAGAATCCGCCGGCGTAGATGACCACGTTCGCCAGTCCCACGTCATCGGCCGCCAGCCGTTCTGCGTGGGAGTCTTCGATGGCTACGGTGAGGATGTTCAGGGACGGGTTCGCTGCCCGTACGCGCTGCAGGGTGCCGCCGTCGTGGGCGATGTGAAAGCGGCCGATGACCAGGACGATGGGTGAGGCGCCGCCCTTCAGGGCCGTGAGGACCGTGTCGGCCATGGTGGCGTCCCAGAGGCTCTGGGATCGGAAGAACTTGTCCACGATCTCGTCGCCCAGCCGATCGGCGTTCATGGTCACGCCGAAGCGCCGGCGGTATTCGCCACCGATCTCGAAACCGGGTGTGGTGACCAGGGCGCTCCGCGGCGCGCTGATCTCGGCCAATCGCTCGTAGCCCTTCTTGCGCCCCAGGGTCACGTAGCGCCGGGGTGCGTTGGCGGCCCACACGGGCTGACCCGCAGCGATGGCCGCCAGGACCATGGCCCGGTGTCCCCAGGGATAGTTGCCCGGAGAGAGCCGTGCCAGGCTGATGAACTCCCGCTCGCTGATGATCTCGTCGGCGAAGTCCTCGATGAGGGGCTGTTTGTCCCTCTCCAAGAACTCGAGGGCCACTTCGGGACCGTCGGGCCGGGCGGCGAGCAGGTCTTCGAAGAGCGCCGCGGACGCGCCCATGCCCAGCTCGTGATGGTGCAGCTCGCCGATGAGCACCACGTCGACTGCCAAGGCCTTCTGTACCAGCTCCTCCCAGGTCACCGGGTCGCCGGTGCTGCCGTCGAACATGGGCAACGCTCGCGACCTCTCGGGCAGCACCGGGGTGGGCCCAGGAAAGCGCACGATCTCGGGGCTGGCGCAGCCGCTGAGCAGGAGCGCCAGCGCCGCAGCCAGGCTCCATGGACCGCTGGCCTTGCGCAGCAAGCTTGAACCGGGCGACGGGCAGTATGCGGCGAGTGCGGGGTCAGCCATGGTCGATCGTCTCTGATGCGATGGGGGCTATAGGGCAGGGTCAGTGTCGCTCTTTGCCGTGGCGATGGCACAGGCCCAAAGCAGAACCGTGGGGAAGATCTGCAGCAGCAAACGAAAGAGGCTGGTCTCGATGTGCCATGTCTGGGACCGGGCCGGTGTGGTCACGTAGACCGCGAAGTAGGCGGCCAGGCAGCCCACCGCGACCAGTCCCAGGAAGAGCCGATGATCACGGCGGAACAGGCGCCCTCGCAGCAGACCGATCAGTGCCACCAGACCCGTGGCGGGCCAGGCGTAACCCCAGCGATCGAAGCTGGTCTCCAGGCCCCAGGTGCTGCCGTCGGCCCAGGGGTTCAGCTGGTCGGCGAAGCCTCTGGCGGCGTGGGCCCAGCGGGACGGGTCGGGCAGGTGGGTGAGCAGCGTGGTGCCCACGTCGCTGAACATGGGGTCGTCCGGGGCCCAGGCCATCTTGAAGGCCACAAGCACTGCCAAGGGCAGGGCTGCGCCTGCGGCGAGGGCGAGCAGGTCTCCGGGGGCGCGGGGCTGGGCACCGGCCTGGGTGCGGCGCTGCAGCCAGCGGCAGAGCACGAAGGCAGCCGCCACCACCAGGGCCAGCACGGCCCCCTCGTTCTTGCACCAGGGCAGGGCGCCCCAGGCCAGACCGGCGAGCCAGGCCGGCAGGCGACGGCGAGGGTCTGGCGAGAGGCGACTGGCCAGGGCGCTCACTGCGGCCAGCAGGACCAGGGCCAGGGCCGTGTCGGCCAGCTGGGCTCGCACCATCTCCGCCAGGATGGGTGTGCCCAGCACCAGGGTGGCCGCCAAGGCTGCGCAGGTGCTGCCGCAGAAGCGGCGCACGGACGAGAGGGTCATCAGGCCCAGTCCCAACAGGAACGCCAGGGCTACCGAGCGGGGGGCTGTGGGGCTCTCGCCGCCGACGGCGCTCCACACGCTGGCCAGGGTGGCCGGGACCATCAGCGGGTAGTCCGGGTGGCCGATGACCCGATCCGAGAAGAGCGCGGGCCAGTCGCCGTAGCCCCGCACGAGGACCCGGGCGCCGGTGTTCCAGATGGCCATGGAGTCCCACGAGCCGCCGGGGATGGGGTCGCCCCAGTCGCCAGCAGCCCAGACGGCCATGGCAGCGGCGGCGAGGGGTAGGAGCCACAGGGCTCGCCGGAGCGGGCTCGGGGAGGTGGCAGGGTCGCAGGGGGCTGGCTCTTTGGGACCTACGGCCTGCTCCTGGCTATTCAGAGCCAGTGCGTCGGCGGCTCGTGCGCTGCGCCGGGCCAGTGCGCGCAGCAGCGCCGCAGCCACAAGGACGACCGCCGTCGTGCCCAACGGCCCGGGCACCGATCCCCCCAAGAGCAGGGCGGCGAAGACGGTGGACGACAGCAGCAGGGGCAGGAGCACGAAGCCCCAGGCTCCGGCGTCGATCCAGGAGCGTTGCCGGGCCCCGGGCAGGGCGCAGCGGCCCAGGAGCAGGGCTCCTCCGGCCAGGCCGAGCCACTCGATGATCTGGGTCTGGGCGAAGGTCATGGGATGACCACCGCCAAGGCGTTGGGGTGCAGCCGCAGCCGTGGGTTCAGCCCCTGGGCCCGGGCGGCGCTGAGCAGCTCTTCGATGCGCTGGGCGTGGTCCTTGCCGTGGGTGCTGTGCACCACCACCGTGTGGCCCGCCGCCAGCCGCTGCACCACCTCGGCGGCGGTGGAAGCGCTGGAGACCGCGGACGGCGCGGCGGCGTACTGCAGATCGAACTGGCGCATGGAGGCGGTCTTGCGCTCGGCGTCGGTCCAGAGGGTGATCAGCCTGGTGCCGATCAGGTCGGGGAGCACCGGGGCGTAGGTGCCCTTGTTCCAGAAGCTGATGGTCTGGGCGTCGAGGGTCTGGCCCCGTTCGAACGTGGCGATGAGGCCCGCGACCCCGGCCACGGCGAGGATCAGCAGGGCACAGCTCCGGGCCAAGCCGGTGCGCGCAGCGGGGGAGGGACGTGGCGGCAAGGGAGGCCTCGCGAGGTGTTGGCCGCCAGCTTAGCAGCCCGCGGTATCATCGCTCCGCTCATGGCATCGTCTTCACACATGTCGCGCAGGATCAGGTCACGGGGCACCCCGCGCAGGTGGCCTCGTCTGGGGGCGCTTGTGAGCTGGTGCGTTGTCGCCCTGTGCGGCTTGTCCTGGGGCTGTGGCGAGGACGGGGCCGTGGCCCTGGCGGAGTGGCGGGCTGGCGATGGCCTGCTGGAGCGGCTGGACACCGCCGTGGTGCTGGAGTGGCCCGAGACCAACCTGCCAGCTGCTGTGCTGGGCTCGGTCTCTGCGGAGGGTCAGGTGCCCGTGCGCGGCCCGGCCATCCCCAAGGAGGCCTGGGTGGGGGGCGAGGAGGTGGCCACAGAGCTGTTGCCCGCGGCCGCCATCGCAGCGGGTCGGCAGCCCAGATTGTGGGAGGCGCCCGGTGTCCATGCCGAGCTGGACGGCGCAGACCCGGCGTCCGTGAGCTTCTGGGTGGGGCCCGCAAGGCTCCCCGACCTTGCAGAATCGGGTGACGACGTGCCCGAGCTGCTGGTGGCCTGGGCCAGCGAACAGAAGACCTTGACGGCCCTGTCGGACACCCGGCCCACGGGCGTGTGCGTGGTGCGCCCCCTCGCCGTCGAAGAGGTGTTCGGCGACAGGGAGCTGTTGCTCGCCAGGGGCGCCGCGACCAGGGGCTCAACCGTTGTGGGCGCAAACGCTGCGGACGAGGGTTCGGCTGAGTTCACGTATCGCAGCGCCGCCACCCCGCCTCCGTCGAGCCTCGCCCAACGCCTGGTCACTGCTGATGACACACGCGCCGGGCTGCTGCTGCCTGCGCCCGGACGGCTGTCGTTTCCGGGGGCGTCTCTCGAGGCGGACACCCTGCATCTCGCCGTGCGACTGCTGCCCAGGTCCTACGGTGTCGCCGTGGGGGGCGCTCTGCGACGGGGCCCCAGCGCCAGCGATGGCGTGGTCTGCGCCGTCGAGCTGGTGTTCTTGCCCGACACCGTGGAGCCGGGCACGACCTTGGACGAGCTTGAGCGGCAGCGCCTGTGGGAGCGTTCGGTTTCGGTTGACGATGGCCTGGTCGAGGCGGCGATCGACCTGTCCCGTCTGCGCGGGCGCGGGGTGGCCTTGCAGCTGGTCAGCGAGCCCGGGCCTGCGGGCGACGAGGACGACGACTGGGTGCAGTGGGCCGGGCTGCGTTTCTCCGGCGCACCCACGCGCCCTCCGGCGAGCCCGCACCTGGTGCTCATCGACGTGGACACGTTGCGCGCCGACGCCCTGGGCGGCGGCCAGACATCCGAGACGCAGCAGTCCCGCGAAACGACGCCGTCTGCCGCGGGGAGACAGCCTTCCAACACGCCGCATCTCGACCGCTGGGCCGAGCAACACGCCCTGGTCTTTGACGACATGCTCTCCGTGGCCTCATGGACCCTGCCCGCCACGGCGACCCTGCTCACGGGCCTGGCGGTGCATCAGCATGGCCTCGATCACCGCTCGCGCGTCCTGGCGCCGGAAGCCCTGCCCTTGGCTCAGCGTCTGTCTCTCGCGGGCTACGAGACCAAGGCCATGACCGAGGGTGGCTACGTCGGCCCGTCGTTCGGGTTCGACGGCGGCTTCGACACCTATCAGACCGTCCCCCAGCGCACCCTCGACTGGGACGAGGCCATGGCCTGGGTCAACGAGCGGCAGAGCGAGCGACCGTTCTTCCTGTTCTTGCAGACCTACATGGTTCACGCGCCCTATCCCCACGACGAGCGGTTGGAAGATCCGTCACGTCCCTATGCCGGAGCGTTCGCCGGGCAGGGCGTGGGCTACGCAGAGTTGATCCACCCTTACGAGCGCGGGGAGTTGGCGCTGTCGGCTGACGACGAGGCCTACGTGCAGCGCATGTACCGGGCAGGCGTGGCAAACATGGACGAAGTGGTGGGCCGCTTCATCACCACGCTCGAGGAAACACTGGCCGGTGAGCCCTACGTGCTGGTGCTCACCTCCGATCACGGCGAGGCGTTCTTCGAGCACGGGCTGATCGATCACCACAAGGGTCTCTACGAGGAGGTGCTGGCGGTGCCCTTCTTGTTGCGTCTGCCCGAGGGGCCGGTGGGGCGGCGCAGTGAGCCGGCGTCGTTGGTCGACCTGGTGCCGACGCTCCTCGATGCGCTCAACCTGCCAGCGCCGTCTGGTCTGCCCGGGCGCTCGTTGCTCCAGCCGTCTCGCGGGAACGTCGCTCGCGTCGCCCAGCACAGTGAGTCGTCCCGTTCGCTCACCCTGGGCGCCGACAAGCTCATCGTGGGACAGGCTCACCCCGCCCAAGATCCAGACGTCAACGTGCAGCTCTTCGACCTGGCTGACGACCCGGGCGAGACGAGTGATCGTGCCAGCAAAGACCCCGACCTCGTGCAGCGGTTGGAGAGCCACCTGAGCACATGGCTCTCCGCCTGGCCCGCGCCCCAGGGTGCCAGCGCTAGCAGCCAGGCCCTCGACGAAGCTGCCCGAGGCGACCTGGCTGCCCTGGGTTACCTGGGCGACGAAGGCGAAGATCCCTGAGACTCTTCACTCATGCGTCCTCGTGACTCTCAGCAATCAGAGTTGCACTCGCTGACCACACCCTGTCACCCCAGCGCACCCCGTCGCCTCAGCGAAGCAAGGCCCCACGCCCAAGAACTTCACGTGGCGCGCATGCCGGCCCGGCACTCCACCGACGAGGTGCGACCTGCTGCCGGGGGGGGGAGGTCTGGAGCGAGTTCACGAGGCTCCCGAGTTGTCTGAGCGCCACGGCCTCCCCCCCCCGGCAGCAGGTCGCACCGGCCGCCCGCGAGAGCGCCTGGCAATCAGACATCCAGCCCCAAAGACCTCATCAGCGCCAAGGCGTTGCCCCGGCTGACGACCCCCTCCCGCATGCGGTAGTCGAAGACCATGCGCCCGTCGACCAAGCTGTCCTCGAAATGGGCGTTGGCCGCGCGGTCTCCCAGCTTGTCGGCGATGGCCGTGAGCGCCAGGTCGTGGGTGGTGACCAGGCCCAGGGCACCCCGTGCGACGAGGCCTGCGATGACGGCGCCCGCCCCCGCGAGACGGTCGCTGCTGTTGGTGCCGTGGAGGATCTCGTCCAGCAAGAACAGTGTCTGGGGTTCGTGCTTGGCCAGCTCGTCGATGGTGGCCAGGCGGCGGATCTCGGCATAGAAGTGCGACTCGCCGGAGAGCAACGAGTCGACGATCTGGATCGACGCGCCCAGGGCCAAGGGCGTGAGGGTCAGGCTGGCGGCGCGCACGGGAGCGCCGGCGAGGGCCAGCACCACGCTGCTGCCGATGGTGCGCAGGAGCGTGCTCTTGCCGGACATGTTCGAGCCGCTGATCAGCAGCAGGGCGTGGTCGTCGTCGAGCGTGACGTCGTTGGTGACGGCGCCGTCCGTCGGCAGCAGGGGGTGGGCGATGGCGCTGGCGTGCAGCTGAGCCGGGCCCTCGACGATGTCTGGCATGACGTCATCGGGGTGCTCGTAGGCGTAGCTGCCCAGGGCGACCAGGGCCTCGTACTCGCCGGCGGCGTCGATCCATTCGGCGATGGACGGCCCGGCCACCTGTCGCCAGGACTCGATGGCCCACAGACGGTGCACCTTGTAGCGCAGCAGAAACGCGACGGGGGCGAAGAAGGGGTTGAGTTTGGCGTTCTCCAGCCCTGCCACCAGCTTGCGCAGACGATCAACGGACGAGGACGGCGGGCCCAAGGGCGTGCAGATGCGCTCCTTGAGCGAGCTGAGCTCGGGGCAGGCCACGGGCTGGTCTTCGAGGGACTGCAGCAGCCCCACCAGCAGGGGCAGGCCCGCGTCTGCGAGCTGAGCGCCGCTGTCCACGCCCTTGAGCCGCTTGGGCAGCAGCTGGTCCTGCGCCACGCAAAGCACGACGGCCATGGCCAGGGGGCCCAGGCCCATGCCGTAGACCTCCCAGGCGATGATCGCTGCCACGCTGAACAGGCCCAGCAGCACGGCGACGATCCTGTGGACCAGGCTGACGTTCACAGGGTCGGCAGCGGCCCAGTCGCAGAGCGCATCACCGTCGAGATCACCCTCGCCTTGGGGGTCGAGCAGAGCCAGCTGCTCCCGGCGATCGAGTTGGGAGGCCAGCTCGAGCACCGCCTGCTGGCGGGCCCGTGCCTTGTCTCCACTGGCGGGATGGGTGAGCCAGTGGGCCAGGGTGCTGCGGCCCAACCCGGTGCGACAGGTGCAGAGCAGCTCGAACAGGGAGCCCTTGCCGAACAGATCCAGGTCGCGAGCGTAGGGGTGAGCCTCGTCTACCAGGCCCGCGCCGTCGTGCCCCAGGCCGGCCCACGTGTTGTGGCGGCGGGCGACGGCGCCCTCGTACCAGGTCGTGGCGAGCTGAGCCCTGGCCGCGAGCAGGCTCGCCTTGCTGTGGGACAGGACCAGGGCCACGAACGCGCCCATGGGGATGAGCAGCCAGCCCGCGTAGGTGGGGGCGGTCTTGAGCACCGCTAGGCCGCCGAACAGGGTGGCGAAGAAAACCAGCAACCTCGCCGTACCCAGGCTCGAGACACGAGCCTGGGCAGCGGCGAGGTCGTTGTTCCAACGATCCAAGCGCTCGTCGAGTTGGGCTTTGACTCCCGGGGCGTCAGGGAGTCCGGCGAGGGCTTGGACGGTGCGGTTGTTCAGGCCTGAACTCAGAACTGAACCTGTGTCCGCTCGCGGTAACGGGTGATGCGACCGGCGAGCCAGTGACCGTGAGCCGAGAGGGCCGCGTCACTGGAGGCCTGGTAGTCGGCGAGCTGGGCGGAGGCCCGACGGAGCAGGCTGTCGAACAACGCGGTGACCTTCGGGGTCGAGTCGCGCTCGACGCTGCTGATGCACAGGTTGACCCAATCCGACTGGGTCCACAGGTCGTACTCGTCGGGGGCGTCGCCCCAGACCGCGTCGAACACCCGGTTGGCCACGGTGTGCAGCTCAAGAGCAGGGTCTTTGGTGATGCGGTTCTGGCTGTCGAGGCGCTCGTACATGGACGTGTCCATGAGCGGGATCAGCACCGAGAAACGAGCCCGGTTGACCATCTGCGGGATGGGGTCGAAGCTCCAGAAGTCGAACCATTCACCGAAGGGGCCGTGCTTGGCGTTGGCGAACTTGAGCCGCTGCTCATCGGGGATGCCGCCAGACCAGGAGAGGCCGGTGTCGACGAGCATGTCGAGGGCGCTCTTCTGCAGGGCGGCGTCCACCGGGACGATGGGCTGCCGGCCGCCTTCTTGACCGACCACATCGCGGTTGAAGGTGTAGCCACCGAGGAAACGCTCAAGGCCTGCCAGCTGACGGCGATAGTGGCCGTCGAAGCGAGAGTAGTACCGGGCGTACTCGTTGAAGGCGTCGCCGTCTTCGACCGCTCGCTCGTCCATGGCCTCGAGGCCCCAGGTGACCAGGTCCAGCTGGCTCTGGGCGAAGGCCACCGGGTCGGCGCCCATGTCCCACACCACGCAGAGGGCGTCGCCGATGAAGCTGTCCTCGTCGGTGCCGAAGTCGAGGCCGGCCTCAGGGGAACGAGCCGCGATCTTCTCCAGGCGCTTCTCGGCGTTGCTGCCGAACTCGGTGTAGCCCCACTCGATGGTCCAGATGTCGTTGGGACCCACGTGGGACTGGAAGAACTCGCCCTGCTCCTCGCCGGGCCCGGCCATGTTGACCGCCGGGTAGTCCATGAACGAACCGGTGATGCCCGAGTCCATGGTGGAGTCGTCGTCACCGAGGCCGTCGAGGCCGCGCCAGGTGGAGGCCTTGAAGTTGTGCCGCATGCCCAGGGTGTGACCCACCTCGTGGGCGGCCACCTCGCGGATCATGGCGTGCAGGTACTCTGCCTTGCTGGTGTCCGTGTCGAGGTACGGCAACATGCTGGCGCCGAAGGCCACCTGCATGGCCCGCTCTTCACTCTGCATCAGGCACTGGTGGCTGCGGGCGTCCATGCCCTCGATGGGAGGCAGCTTGGAGGTCGCGTACTGGGAGAGCAGTTCCTCCTTGGTGGTGGCCGCCATCTTCGACAGGTAGACGTCGAAGCGGTGGGCGTAGATGTTCAAGAACGTCGCCTGCATGGTGATGTCGGCGTCCATGGTCTCGCCCGTGCGGGGGTCCACGCGGGAGGGGCCGATGGCGAAACCCAGGTTTTCGTCGTCAGACCACTGCACCACGGCGTGGTCGACGGAGGCTGCGTCCCACTCGGCGTCGTCGGGCATCTGCTTGGCCACGATGCCGTTGAGGAAACCAGCCTTGCGGAAGGCGGGCTCCCAGGACTCGATGGCCTCTCTCACCGCGCCCCGGTACTCCTTGGGCGTGTTGTTGTCGATCCAGTAGACGATGGGTTCGACCGGCTCGCTGACCTCGGCGGTGGGGTCTTTCTTGACCAGCCGCCAGCGGTTCGCGAAGCGGGTCACGCCGTCGCCGGAGAGACGATCGAAGATGTTCTTCCGCTCGGTGTAGAAATAGCCCACGCGCTGGTCGAACTCGCGGGGCTTGAAGCCGTCTTCGGGCAGGGCCACGAACGAGTGGGCCACCCGCACGTTGACGCCACGACCATCGGCCATGGTCGAGTTGCCCTGGTTGCCGTTGCTGCTGGTGTAGACCATGTCGAGCAGCACTTCGATGTTGCGCGGGTAGGCCTTGATCTCGTCGATGAGCGAGAGCTTGGCGTTGGCGGAGAAACCACTGCCAGAGATGCCCTTGGCCACCTTGAGAAAGTCGGACTTCAACCAGCTGCCCACATCGATGAGCACCTTGCCTTCGTGCTCAAGCTCGGCGGCGATGTCGAAACTCTTGATGAAGCCTTCGCTCAGCACCGCGCGCAGGGCCCGGTCTTCTTGAGCGTCTTCGCCGGGGAAGTAGTTGGTGTTCTCGGCCATGAGCACCACCTGCTTCTTGCCACGCTTCTCGAAGCGCAGCACCTGGCCCGAGTCGGAGAGCATGGCGCCGCGGTAGACGCTGCCGTTGCCCAGACCGGAGAGCAGGTTGGCCCAGTAAAGGAACTGTCGTCCCATGGACTTGGCGTCGAGCTCAAGCAGCAGCTTGTCCTCGTCGTGCCAGGTGGTGAAGAAGCCGCGAGACTCTTCGAGTTCGTCGATGGCCTTGTCCCACTTCTTCTGGGCCTCGTCGCGCTTCTCTTCTTCTGACTTCTCGTCTTTCTTGGGCGCTGGTTTGGCTGCCTTGGCGGCGTCGCCGTTGCCACCGTTGTCGCTCTTCGCTTCAGGGGCCGCATCTGCTTTGCCCGCGTCTGCGGTCTCAGTGGCGGCGCCGTCAGCTGCTTTGTCTGCGGCGTCGGTCGCTTCGGCCTGGCTATCGCTGGCTGCGGACTCGGGCGAATCTGTCACCGTGGCACAACCGCTGGTTGTGAGCAGCGCGAAGCCGAGCAGCGGTGTGAACAAGTGGGACAAGACGGATGTGGAGGACAGCAGCGAACGCATAGGGGTTCCCTCTCTATGACAAGGCGATTTGGGGGCGGAACTGTACCAGAATCGGTACGGCGCTCGACGGCACCCGGATGACACCGCTGATGACATCGCCGATGACATCGCTGACGGCATCAGGGGGCTCAGGGCCCAGCAGATCGTGCCCTGTGCGGTGGGCAACGGGAGCGGTCTGCCAGAGTCGTGGGAGAGGTCATGAGGGAGATGACTCCAGACCCTGTCCCAGGTGTTGTCAATCTGTGGGCTGCAGGCCCCAGCGGGCGTCGAGGGCAGCGATGGTGCCGTCTCGGCGCAGTGCCACCAGCCCGCGATTGATCGCCGACCGGAGCGCGAGTTGACCACTGCCCACCACGAGCCCGTACCGTTCTGCAGCGAGGGGGGTGAGCAGCAGCGTGAGCTCGTCGCCGTGTTGGCGTACCAGGTCCAGGGCGTTGGGGCCGTCCATGGCCAGGCCGTCTACCGCGCCGCTGGTCAGTCGCTCGTAGGCCCCTTGCTGGGACTTGTTCTCGTAGACGCCCACGGCCTGGGGTAGCACGCGACGCACGGCCCGCTCTGACGTGGTGCCCTGGCCGGCGGCGACCTTGCGTCCGTCGAGATCGGCCCAACGCCGGGGCTCTCCCGGACCCCGGCGAACCACCACTTCGATGGCCGTGGAGAAGTAGGGATCGCTGAAATCGACCACCTCTTCTCGCTCGCTGGTGATGCCCATGGTGGCGCAGATCAGATCGACCGTGGAGGTCTGCACGGCAGCCAGCAGCTGGTCGAAGGGCATGCGTTCCCAGCGCAGCGGGCGTCCCAGTTGAGCGGCCAGGGCTACCATCATCTCGACGTCCCGACCCTGGGGACGGCCGGCTGCGTCGACCCCGGCGAAGGGCATGTTGTCCAGGTCAGAGGCCACCACCAGCTCGAGTGGTGCAGGCGGGGGAGGGCTGACGGCAGGCGCGCTGCAGCCAGGGGTCAGGCAGACCATCGCGAGCAGGAGCCACCAGCGCCCGTTCATGATCAGCTGCTGGCGGCGGTGCCTGGCCGAGCGCTGGAACAAGCCTCTCAGCTCTCTGACATGTGCGGGTAGCGCCAGTCGGTGGCGGCCACGAAGGTCTCTTTGATGGTGCGCACCGAGGTCCAGCGCAGCAGGTTCAGCATGGAGCCGGCCTTGTCGTTGGTGCCGGAGGCCCGTCCGCCGCCGAAGGGCTGCTGACCCACCACCGCCCCGGTGGGCTTGTCGTTGATGTAGAAGTTGCCCGCGGCGTGGCGCAGGCGGTCGGACATGGTGGCCAGAACCGTCCGCTCCCGGGCGAAGATGGCCCCGGTGAGCGCGTAGGGAGAGCCCTCGTCGCAGAGGGTCAAGGTCTCGTCGAAATCGGCGTCGTCGTAGACGTAGACCGTGAGGATCGGGCCGAAGATCTCCTCGCACATGGAGGCAGCGTTGGGGTCGGTGGTCTCGATCACCGTGGGCTCGACGAACCAGCCCTTGCTGTCATCGCAGCCACCGCCCACCAGGATCTTGCAGCTGCTGTCAGCGGCGGCGTTGTCGATGTAGCGCTTGCACTTGTCGAAGCTGCGGCGATCGATCACGGCGCCCATGAAGTTGCTGAAGTCGCAGGGGTCGCCCATGGAGATCTGAGCCACGTCTGCCACCAAGCGGTCGCGCACGTCGCCCCATATCGAGCGGGGGATGTAGGCCCGGCTGGCCGCCGAGCACTTCTGCCCCTGAAACTCGAACGAGCCCCGCAGCATGGCCACGGCCAGCTTGTCCACGTCGGAGGTGTGGTGGGCAAAGATGAAGTCCTTGCCGCCGGTCTCGCCGACGAGTCGTGGGTAGCTCTTGTAGCTGGCGATGTTGTCGCCCACGGTCTTCCACATGTTCTGGAAGACGCCGGTCGAACCGGTGAAGTGCACGCCCGCCAGGTCAGGGTGGGCCAGGGCCGGGTCGCCGATGCTCGCGCCAGAACCGGGCACGAAGTTGATCACGCCGTCGGGCAGTCCGGCCTCCTTGAACAGCTGCATCAAGACGTAGCCGGAGAGGGCTGCGGTGGACGCGGGCTTCCAGAGGCAGGTGTTGCCCATGAGCGCCGGGGCCGAGGGCAGGTTGCCGGCGATGGAGGTGAAGTTGAACGGCGTGACCGCGAACACGAAGCCCTCGAGGTTGCGGTACTCGCAGCGGTTCCACAGGCCGGGGGCCGAGTCAGGCTGGATGGTGTGGATCTGCCGGGCGTAGGCCACGTTGTAGCGGAAGAAGTCGATCAGCTCGCAGGCCGAGTCGATCTCTGCCTGGAACGATGTCTTGCTCTGCCCGAGCATGGTCACCGCGTTCACCCGCGCTCGCCACGGCCCCGCGAGCAGGTCGGCGGCGCGCAAGAAGATGGCGGCCCGATCATCGAAGTCCATGGCTGCCCAGTCTTCGGCGACCGCGGCAGCTGACGTAGCAGCCAACGCGACAGACTCGCCATCACCTGCGTGACAGGTGGCCAAGACGTGCTGGTGGTCGTGGGGTTCTGTGACCGTGAAAGTTTTCGACGGCCGCAGCTCTTTCCCACCGATGATGAGGGGGATATCGACCTCTTCGGCGCGGCCAGCTGCCAAGGCAGCCTTCAGCGTGGCCCGTTCGGCACTGCCGGGCGCGTAGGAGAGGATCGGTTCGTTCGTCGGGACGGGAGTTTGCGTGATGGAGTTGGACATGTCGGCGGATTCTACGGATTCCGTCCCGCAGGTCACCTGTCCAAGGTGTCTTGAGTTGCTCAGATCTGGTTTGTCCTCCAGATCCGCCGTTCGGCGCTGTCCCCAAAGCGGCCCTCCGTGGCTGCTCCCCCAGGCCGATCCCTGCTGACGTGTCCATGGCTGAGCCCGATAGGCCGGAGCCCGCGGCACCCCTCCTGGCCGACACAAAAGACGGCGCCGGCACACCAGCGAAGGGGCAGCCCCGCTGGCCCGAGAGCGGCGAGCCCGCTTCAGGGGGGGCTGCCGAGGCCGCGCGCTTCGAGTCCATGGGGCGGGTGGCGGGGAGCGTGGCTCATGACATCGCCAACCTGGTGACCACCATCTCTGGCTATGGCTCGCTGCTACAGAAGACCCTGCCCGAGGACGACCCTCGCCATCCCGATCTCGAGGGGATCTTGACCGCCGCCGAGCGCTGCTGCGCACTGGCCCGGCAGCTGCTCGACACGGGCCGTCCCGAAGCGGCCGCGCCGCCGTTGCTGGACGTGTCCGCCACCACCGAAGAGCTGATGGTGGTGCTGCAGAAGCTGGTGTCCAACCGGGGGCAGCTGGTCTGGCGGCGCAGCGCTCGCACCTTGCTGGTGGGCATCGATCGCCTGCAGTTCGAGCAGGTGCTGCTCAACCTCGTGGGCAACGCTCGCGACGCGTTGCGCCACGGCGGCACGTTGAAGATCGAAGCCCTGGTGTCGTCGGTCTTGCCCGGCGACGAGCGTCTGCCGCCGGGTGAGTACGTACGCCTCTCGGTGAGCGACGAGGGGGATGGCATGGAAGCCGAGACCGTTCAGCGCATCTTCGAGCCCTTCTTCAGCACCAAGGGCTCCGAGCGCAATTCAGGGCTGGGGCTGGCCACCGTGCGCTCTGTGGTGGAGGCCCACCGAGGGGACATCCGGGTGGTGTCTACCCCGGGCAGGGGCTCGTGCTTCACCGTACTGCTGCCGCTGCTCAGCTGAACCCGAGGGTGCGCACCCGAGCCCGGCGTTGTGCAACGGAACCTGAGGCTGTGCAGTGGACCCCGCAGTTGCCCGGCTGAACCGGGCCATGGGCAACGGTCTCGTGGGCGGGCGTTGAGCGCTTCAGGCGTCGTTCTTGGGTGCGAGCAGGGCCGCTTGTCCCGCCGGGGAGTGGTCGGCAAAGACGGGGGACGCCAGACCGGCTTCTGTGTCGCTGCTGCGAGGTGGGTCTGCCTCCTGCCGAGACCAGGGCATCATGCTGCTGAAGATCCGGCCCAGGTCATCGAAATACGTGTAGAACAAGGGCACGGCGAGCAGGGTGAAGAGGGTGGAGAAGGCCAGGCCCCCGGCGACGGTGATGGCCATGCCCTCGTACCCCGAGCCCTGCTTCTGGCCGGGGAAGTACTGGGGCGCGGCCATGGGCATGAGTCCGAAGATGGTGGTCAAGGCGGTCATCAAGATGGGATGGAGCCGGTCTTTGCCCCCGCGTACCAGGGCGTCGAGGCGGGACATGCCGCTGGCCCGTAGGCGCTGCACCCGGTCGAGCAGGAGGATCGCGTTGTTCACCACGATGCCCGCGAGCAGCACCATGCCCACACCCACCATGGTCTGCATGGAGCTGTTGGTCAGCCACAAGGTGATGTTCACGCCCATGAGGGCGAGCACGATGGAGACCAGAATCGAGAAGGGCAGCACCACCGACTCGAGCAGGATGGCGATGAGCAGATAGACCAGGGCCACGGAGAATCCCAGGGTCAGAAACAGCTCGGTCATGTCTGCGTTGAAGTCGTCCTGCCCGCCCTCGGTGCTCGAGGTGTAGCCCTCAGGGAAGGGCATGTCCTTGAGCGCGGCCTTGACCTCTCGGGACACGGCGAAGAGGTTGTCGCTCACGGGCATGGCGGTGACGCCCATGGTGGTGCGCGAGTCCCGGCGCACCAAGGAGCCCAGGGCCTTGTCGAAGCTGAGCCGGGTCACGGCGGACAGGGGCACCACCGTGCCGATGTTGGTGAAGAGCCCCAGATTGCGCAGGAACTCCAGGCTCTCTTCGTCGCTCTGCCCGTACTCGATCTGCACCCGCACGTCCCGGTCGCCTTCTTGCATGTCGGGCAGGCGCTGGCCGCCCAGGCCCCACGAGACCATGCCCCGCAGGCCGTCCGGGTCGACGCCCAGCAGCGATGACCGTTCCCGATCGACCATGAGGTGCACTTCGTCCAGGCCGCGGTCGAGGTCGGTGCGCACGTTGTCGAACAGCGGGCGTGTGCCTTCGCCGTCGGTGAACTGCAGCAGCTCCAGGCGGTCACGGAGCTCTTCGCTGAGACCTGCCAGGACCTCTGAGTCTGGGCCGGTCAGGTCGATGCGCATCTCCTTGCCGCCCTGTTGCTCCCGTCCCACGGTGGCCTTGACCCCGGGCAGCTGGGGAGCGTTTTCCCGCAGCAGATCTGGCAGGGCGTCTCGCTCGACTTCGGTGGCGTCCTCGGCGGGATAGAAGCTGACCTGGCCCCCGCGGCGGCTGAAGCTGACCGAGTAGAACTCGAAGTTCCATTCCTCCATGTGCTCCCGGGCCCAGGCTTCGTAGGTCTCGAAGACGCCGTTGGTTTCCGCGAGGAGGTAGCTGGAGGGCACCTCGATGCTCATGCGCACGCCGTTGTCTTCGCCATTCTGAGCGTTGCTGGAGCGCAGGTTGGCACCGCACCACTGAGCCACGCCGATGACCAGCATCAGCATCAAGAAGGCGCCGAAACGATGACCCAGGGCCCAGGTGAGGCAGGACGCGTAGGCACGCTCCATGCGCCGGCCTCCCTCAAGGTGGCTGGCCGCTCGGGCCTTGCGACCGCGCATGAGCCTGGCGGCGAAGGTGGGCAAGAAGATCAGCGCCACCACGAGCGAGGCCATGAGCGACCAGGAGATGGGCAGGCCCACCTGTTTCATCAGCACCTTGGTGTTGCGGTCGCCGTCCATGAAGGCCAGGGGCAAGAAGACCACGATGGAGGTCAAGGTCGCGGTGAGCACTGCGATGCCCACGTCGCTGGCGCCCATGGACGCTGCGTCCTGTGCCTTGTCGCCCATGTCTCTTCGCCGGGCGATGGACTCGATCACCACCACCGCGTTGTCCACGAGCATGCCGATGCCCAGAGTGAAGCCGGCGAGGGAGACGAGATTGAGGGTCTCGCCGCTGAAGTAGACAGCCATCACTGCGGACAGCAACGAGGCGGGGATGGCCAGGGCAGCCAAGAAGGTCATGCGCATGTCGCGCAGGAAGAAAAACAGCACGAAGATGGCGAAGAGTCCGCCCCAGAGGGCCGAGCCCTTGAGGCCGTCCACCGCGTCGAGAATGGTCTCTTTCTGGTTGAAGAAGACGTTGAAGCTCACGTCTGCGAGGCGCGGGTCTTCGCGCAGGGTCTCGATGACGTCTTCGAGACGGCTGCAGACGGCGATGGTGTTCTCGTCGGACTCCCGGCTGATGTCCATGCCCACCGAGGCTCGACCGTTGATGCGCCACACGGAGTCGCGGTAGCCCCGGGAGCGTACGACCTCGGCGATGTCCGAGAGCACCAGCCCTTGGCCGATGGGGTAGTTCTCGATCTCTTCCTGCGATTGGTAACGGGCGTCGATGCGCAGGGCGAAGGAGCGGCCGCCATCGTCGACCTGCCCCGCAGGCATGGTGAAGTTGTCCCCCTGCATCTTGCCGATGACGTCGCCGAGGTTGATGCCGTAGCCGGCGCTCTTGTCGATGTCGACGAAGATGCGAACGGCCTCGTCGACCACGCCGTGCAGCCCGACCTGGGCCACGCCGTCCACCGCTTCGAGGCGCGGCACGGCGATGCGCTCGATGGCGCCGAAGGGGTCGGGAGCGTCTTCGTTGTACTGGACGCCGATCCACATCACGGGCATGTCGGTGTTGCTGTTCCAGCGACGGATGCGATAGCGATCCATCTCGGGGGGCAGCAGTCCGCGGATGCGCTCGACCCGGTCGCGCACCTCGGCATAAGCCATGTCCATGTCGGACTGGGGCCCGAAGGACACGTTGATGTTCGCGTAGCCCTCAGAGCTCACCGAGAAGATTTCGGTGATGCCCGGGATCGTGCGCAGCTCTTCCTCGACCGGTCGGGTGATCTGGTCTTCGACCTCTTTGGGCCCGGCCCCCGGGTAGGGGAAGCCCACGGAAAGGCTCGACTCGGACAGCCCGCCCGGCAGCAGGGTCAGGGGGATGCGCATGTAGGCCAGCACGCCCGTACCGATGAGCGTGAGGAACAGCATGAAGACCGTGATCGGCCGGCTGACCAGGACGTGGGCCAGGCTGTGGGTCAGATCGCGACGACTATGGAGTTTGGGCAGGCTCATGGCCGCCGAGGATAACCGGGGGATGTGGTCGGCGGGTGCCCTGGTGCGGTGGCTGGTCGGTGACGGTAGGCAGCGCGAGGTCAGCCTGGCCACTGAGCCGGTGGGGCGTGAGCCGCCACCACTGCTCGCGTCGAGCCCGCCCCGTCTCGGCTGGCCTGCTCGCCCGAGGCGCCGGTCCGGTTATTCTCGTCGGCCCCCTGTCGCTTCTCCCCCGATTTCGCAGAGCGAGACCACCCCATGGCCCTGAGCCTCGACTACACCTGCCTCATGAGCGGCGGCCCCCAGGGTGCGCTGGGCGTCGATCCCGAGTGGCTGGCCGCAGCGGCGGCGGCCCACCCCGGCCAGCTTCAGGCTCTGCAAGGTCGCCGGGCCTCGGGCGAGTTGGGCTTCTTCGATCTGCCCGACGACCGGCAGACCGTGGCCGCCGTGAGCGACTGGGCCGCGTCGGTGAAGGGCCGCTACGACAATGTGGTGGTGCTGGGCATCGGCGGCTCGGCCTTGGGCACCTCGGCGCTCCACGCGGCGCTCTCACCGGGTTTCAACGAGGTCTCCCCCGACGGCGACCGTCCACGGCTGTTCGTTGTAGACAACGTGGACCCGGCGCTGGTCAACGGTGTCCTGCGGGTCTGCGACCCCGAGCGCACGTTGTTCAACGTGATCAGCAAGTCGGGCTCGACCGCCGAGACCATGTCCCAGTTCTTGCTCTTTCTCGACCGCCTCAAGGCTGCGGTGGGGGATCGCTGGACCGATCACGTGGTGGTGACCACCGACGCCGAGCACGGCTTTCTGCGCCCCTTCGCCACGACCCACGGTCTGACCACGTTCACCGTGCCAGCCAACGTGGGCGGCCGCTTCAGCGTGCTGACCCCCGTGGGGCTCGTGCCAGGCGCGCTGTTGGGCTGGGACCTCAGCGCACTCATGGACGGCGCCGCCGCGGGGCGAGAGCGCTGCCTGTCCGCAGACTTCTCGGCCAACCCGGCGGCCTTGATCGCAGCCACCCATCATCTGCTCGACACCAAGCGCCAGATGGACGTACAGGTGCTGTTCCCCTACAGCCATCGCCTGCGCCTGCTCGGCGAGTGGCTGGTGCAGCTGGCCGCCGAGAGCCTGGGCAAGATCGATGCCTCAGGAGCGGGCGTCGGCCCCTTGCCCCACGCGGCTATCGGCGCCACGGATCAGCACAGCCAGGTGCAGCTTTTTGTCGAGGGCCCGAACAACAAGGTCTTCACCTTCTTGCGCGTGGCCGAGCACGACGACGTGACCATCCCCGCGCCGCCCGAGGGACTAGAGGGCCTGTCGTACCTGGGCGGCCAGGGCTTCGGCACCCTGCTCGACGCCGAGTGTCGTGCCACCCGCTTGGCGCTCACGGCGGCGGGACGTCCCAACGCCGAGATCACGTTTCCCAAGGTCGACGCGTACCACGTAGGCGAGTGGGTCCTGTGGATGCAGATCGCCACAGCCTTCGGTGGCGAGTGCTACGGAGTCAACGCCTTCGATCAGCCCGGCGTCGAGGGCGGCAAGATCGCCACCTACGGCCTCATGGGGCGCAAGGGCTTCGAAGACGAGCGCGCACGCATCGAAGCCATGGTCATGAGCGACGGGCAGTTTGTGGTTGGCTGAGGTCAGCCCTCAGTCCGGAAACAGCGGCGCCGCGCAGCTCTCTTTCGCGCCGCAACCCTGGCAGAGGTTGTTGCGCATCTCCACGCCTAACGCCCGGCGCGTATCGAGCAGCGCCTGGACATCTTGCGCTGGCAAGGGCTGCAACTCGCCGCCCAACGTGCGCGCCGCGTGGGTGATCTTGGCCGTGTGCTCGACCATCTCCATCTTCTTGTAGGCGTCGAAGAGGTCGGCGCCCACGCAGACCACGCCGTGGCGCTCCATGATCACCGCGTCGCCGTTGGCCAGATGGGGCTTGATGTTGTCGAAGAGATCGTTGGTCGACGGTGTGCCGTAGGGCGCGGTGGGGATGCTGCCCATGGTCACGATGATCTCGGGGATCACGCAGCCCGCCAGTGAGATGCCAGCCAGGCTGAAGGCCACGGCATGAATCGGGTGGGCGTGCACCACGGCGCCCACCTCGGGGCGCATCTTGTACGCGCCCACGTGCATCTTGATCTCGGTGGTCACCTTGCGGCCGTCGAGGGCCCTGCCGTCCGGGTCACACTCGATGACCTGGTCGGGCGTCATGTAGCCCTTCAGCACACCGGACGCGGTGATCATGATGTTGCCGTTGGGCAGGCGCGCCGAGACGTTGCCGTCGTTGGCCACCACCAGCTGGCGGTTGTACATCATGCGCATCACGTCGCAGATCTGGCGGGCGATGGCGGCCTTGTCGTGGGGCTCGGCCTGGGTCAGCACGCCGTGCCGCTCGGGCTGTGCAGGGGGCGCTCGCCAGGGCGTAGGGTCGATGCCCTGTCCCGCGAGGTTGGGATTGACCACCGGCTGACCACAGGAAAGGTCGGTGGGGGGGATGTCGTCGATCGGTGAGCGTCCGTCCATGGCGGCATGGTACCGCAAGGCCCGGGCCAGACCTGCACCGGCTGCGGCGACCACCCGGCGATTCGCTGGTGACGGTGGGCGGACCGGGCCTGATAGACTTCGTCCCATGATCTTCGATCGCTGGCGGGCCCGCCGGGCCATCATGACTCGCACTCCACCTCACTCGGTGGAGGAACAGGCCGACCCTGCCCTGTCACCCATCGTTCACGATCTGAGCCAGCGGCTGCAGGCGCCGTATTCACTGGGTGACCCCATCTGGCATCAACGGTGGGAAGGTGAGCTGCAGGTGCTCGGCCTCGACGCCTCGACCCGTTCGGTGAGCGACGTCCGTCAACGCCTGGCGCGCACGGGGCAAGAGCTGGCTCTGCGGCATATGGCTCGCCGGGGTCGGCGCATCCTGGCGGTGATCCTCTGCGCGCCCACCGACGGCGAAGGGCTGGTGGGCTGGCATGCGCGGTTGGTGGACGATCAAGGCGAAGTGGGCGTGGCGGATTGGCGAGCGGCTTCTCGGCTGCTCTCCGTGCTGGCGGTGGGTCCCGACGGCGAGCATCAGCTGTTCGGCGGTGACGGCCAGATCGTCGCGGCGGTGCAAGCCTGGGCGGCTGAGCAGACCAGAAGCGGCTGATCTCCGTGGCCGCGCCGGGAAAGCCCACAGACGACGGCAAGGCGCCAGGCGCTGACTCTGGCGGGCTCGACCTGACCAACCCCCGGCACGTCCGCGCCCTCTATCTCGACACCTTGGGACGTACCCCCGACGGGGACGAACTCGCACTGGCCATGGGCTCTCGGCCGTCCATGCTGCTGCGCCTTCTCTGCGGCAGCATCGGCTTCTGGCAGCACTGGTACGAGGAGCAGCTCTACTACTTCTTGCTGCTCGACAACTTCAGGCCCCACGACCCGGGCCCGGGCCAGCGCCTGCCAGACCTTCTCGCTGGCGGCGAGCTGAACGCCTTGGAAGCGGTGCGCGGCATCGTGCTGTCGTCCGCGTTTCACCGGGCCAACCCTGGCAACGACACCTTCGTCTCCGTGGTCTTTGAACAACTGCTGGGCATGACCGTGCAGCGAGAGCCCGCCCTGCTCGAAGCGGGCAAGCGCATGTACGACGGGCACCGCGCGAGCCTCTGGGGCCAATCGGGCAAGAGCCAGTCCGACGTGGTGACCATCACCTGCGATCAGCCTCACTTCGCCGAGCGCTTTCTCGAGCGGGAGCACAGCCGGATCGTGGGTCGGGCACCGGAGCGCAGCGAGTTGCGTCGGTGGACCACCGAGTTGCGAGAGTCGCCGAGCCACTTCCCCCAGCTGGTCCTGGGCTGGCTTCTGTCCCCCGCGTACAGCGATCGTCTGCAGCGGCTGCGGCGCAAGAGCAACAGCCAGTTCTTGCAGGGACTGTTCGTCGATCTTACCGGTCGGCCCCCAGATGGCGAGACCCTGGAGCGCTGCCGGCGCGCCCTGTCGGCGGTGGCGGACGCCGGGCCCCTGCGCTCGGTCATCGCCCGGGTCCTGCTGGGCGGCGAGCACATCGATCTGCCCGGCCGGGACGATCTGCCCGTGCAAGACCTGGTGGTACACGTGTTTCAGCGCTTCCTCGGCCGACATCCGGGTCCGAATGAGCTGGAGACGTTCATCACCATTTTTGAGCAGTGCGAGTGCGAGACGGACACCCTGGTGCGGGCCTTGACCACGCACTGGGAGTACCAGTACTACTGAGCTGCTGTAGCATGGGGCACGACAGGGCGATCCCAACCCCCGGTGGGGCGCCGAGCGGAGGCATCCGATGACCGATCAGACACACAGCCACCCACCAGCTCGGGGCGACCTCAGCCGGCGGCGCCTGCTCAAACAGGCCAGCCTGCTCGTGGCCGCGGGACTGGCACCGACCGCCGCCATGGCCCGAGCCGCCGCGGCCCTGAATCCCGCCCCGTATCCGGCCACGCCCGCCCTGCCAGGCGCGCGGCTGACCGAGCGTGTGGTGCTGGTGATCTTCGGCGGCGGCGTGCGCAGCAAGGAGACACTGGGCAGCGGCAATACGCCCAACCTTGATCGCATCGCCGCCTCGGGCGCGACCATGCCCCGCACCGTGGTGCAGAACCTGGGCCACTACGGCGCGGCGTCGTCGATCCTCACCGGCACGTGGGACACGTTCGGCATTCGCGAGAACGGCCGCAGCGAGAGCCCGACCCTGTTCGAGATCATCCGTCGCGAGCAGGGCCTGCCTGCCAGCGAGGTCTGGCTCTCGACCAGCGGCGGCGACCAGGAGACCAACTACGCCTACTCCACCGCCTCGGGTTACGGCGCTGCGTTTGGCGCCAACCTGATCGGCGGCGAGGGCATCTTCAACGCCGAGTTCAAGGAGCTGGTGGTGGGGCAAGGCGGTCTGCGCAGCCACGACGCCAGCGCCGAGAAGACCCTGTCGATCTTGCGCGGCGCCATGGAGACGCCCCTGCCCATCGATGGGCAAGAAGGCCTGGGCAACGACCCCGCCGCGGCGGCGCGCATCGAGCAGTACATCCTCGAAGAGCTGCGGGGAGACGCAGCGACGATCACCGGCCTGGGCGCCAACGACGCCAAGGCCATGCACGTGGCGCGCAACCTGCTGGCCATCTTCCGGCCGCGCTTGCTGACCGTCACCTTGCGCGCTCCCGATGTGGCCCACGGCTCCTACAACGACTACGTCACCACCATCCGGCGCAATGACGAAGAGCTGGGTTCGCTCTTCGACGCGATCACCTCCGACCCCGGGCTGTCCGAGTCGACGGCGCTGTTCGTGCTGCCGGAGTTCGGCCGCAACAGAGACTTCAACGCTCGTCGCGGGCTCGACCACGGCGATCAGTCCACCGAGCTGCTGAACGTGAACACCGTGGCCTGGGGGCCGGACTTCAAGAGCGGCGTGGTGGACACCTCGGCGGTGCGCTCCATCGACGTGGCGCCCACCATCGTCTCCCTCTTCGGCGGACGCATGGGTGGCCGCACAGGCTCGCCCATGAAGGGGCTGTTCGCCTGAAACCCGGGGCTGCCAGTGGCCATGCCGTGGGCCGTGTGGACGCGGCGCTGGTGAAGGTGCTGGGGCTGCTGTTGGTGTCGGCGCTGGCGGTGGTGCCGCTGGTGTTGCTGTTGATCTTGCTGAGCACCAGCTTGTCCGCGCAGATGTCGCCCGCCTCCGACGACCTGGCGCCGGTGGCCGCTGAGGAGACCTTGCCGCCCCAGCTCCGCGACCAGGGTTGTCTGTCTTGCCACGGCGGCATCGAGGACATGCACCCCTGGCTGGCCATGAGCTGCACCGAATGCCATGGGGGCGACGGTGCCTCGCCCACCCAGAAGCGCGCCCACGTGACCCCATTGAACGGCTGGCCCAAGGACGAGCGGGTCATGCATCGGGGCTTTGATCCCGCCGCGGTGCGCTTCGCCAATCCTGCAGACCTGCGAGTGGCGGGCGAGACCTGCGGCGAGTGCCACGGCCGGGCTTTCGATCACCTGGGCCTGAGCCTGCACGGCACCACCGCCGGGCACCTCAACGATGGCCTGTATGAGAACGGCGTCAACCCCGGTCGTCAGGCGGTCTACTCGATCTTCGCGGTAGAAGACGACAACCCACGAGACCCCCACGCCCTGTCGTCACTGCGGCCCATCGAACAGCTGCGAGGCGCCAGCCAGGACAGAGATCTTGGCGACCACTTCGCTGATCTGCCCAGCAAGGCCTGTATGCAGTGCCATCTCTGGTCAGAGGGCGCGGGGCTCACCGGTCGGCTGGGCCAGGACGGCCTCTATCGGGGAGCGGGCTGCGCGGCGTGCCATGTGTCCTACGGCGCGGACGGCCTGAGCCACTCTGCCGATGAGACCGTCGACCGCTTCGAACCCGGCCACCCCCTGCGTCACGAGATGACCTTGTCGCCGCCCACGGAGACCTGCACCCATTGCCACGTGGGGGACGCCTCCATCGGCAACGCCTTTCAGGGCTTGGCCCAGCTCTACCCCCAGATGCCCGCGGGTCCGACCATCCCCGGCACCACCGACCGCTTGATCGCCGGGCAGTTCTTCGTGGCCGACGAGCAGCTCACCCCTGCCGACGTGCATCATGCGGCGGGCATGGACTGCATCGACTGTCACACCGTGCGCGACGTCATGGGCGACGGGGACATCTACGGGGCCATGGAGCACGGCGTCGAGATCGAGTGCGTGAGCTGCCACGGCACACCCGACGCCTACGCCGACCTGACCACGGCGAAGGGCCGGGGCTTGACCAATGTGGCCCGCAAAGGTGACCTGTTCGTCCTGCGCGGCAAGGCCAACGGACGCTCCCTGCGCATCAAGCAGGTCAAGGACGTCATCGACCCGGACCACCCCGACTTTCGTCCCGCGGCGGTGGCGGCCATGTCTGCCGACCACGCCCAGCTCGAGTGCTACGCCTGTCACTCGGGCTGGAACACGAATTTCTTCGGCTTCCACTTCGACCGCAACGAGCAGTTCACTCAGCTCGACCTGATCGCCGGACGCATGACGGACGGTTCGGTCTCCACCCAGGAGCGGGTCTTCGCCACCTTGCGCCAGTTCGTCCTGGGCCTGAACCCGGAGGGCATGGTGGCGCCGTACATGGTGGGCTTCTCGAGCATGGGCACGGTGCACGACGAGAGCGGTGATCTGTCCATCGACCAGGGCCTGCCGGTGACCGCGTCCGGGTTGTCGGGCATGACCATGATCCATCACCAGCCCCACACCGTGCAGCGGGCCGCGCGCAGTTGCATCGAATGTCATCGCAGCCCTGCCACCTGGGGACTGGGAAGCGGCGCGGCGGGGGGAGGTTCGTTTGCCCTGGCGCGAGGCCTGGCGGTGGCGGTGGGCGAGCGGGGCCTGGAGACCCTGCTCCTCGATCGGGAGAGCCCGGGCGCCAGCATCTATATCGCGCGGCTGCCCCTGGGCGGCGCCCGGGCGGTGACCCTCGACACCGATCCCCTCACGGGCCGGGCGTCCACGGCCTTCGTGGCCATCGAGAACGCCGGGGTCACGGTGGTCGACATCCGCAACCCGGCGTTCCCCACGGTGCTGTCGTTCATCGCCGCGGGGGACGCTCGCGACCTGGCCCTCGCCGGCGACCTGCTGACCATCGCCAACGGGGCGGGAGGCTTGCGCGTCGTCGACGTGAGCGATCGCAGCCAACCTCGGCTGATCAGCGACGTGGCTACCCAAGATGCTCGGGGGCTCAGTGTGCAATGGCCGCTGGTCTACATCGCGGACGGACCCGGTGGCTTGGCGGTGGTCGACCTGTCCGTGCCCGAGCGCCCGCGAGTGGTGGGGCAGGCCCGCTGCACCTCTCGAGGAGATGAGCGCAGCGATGACGCATCAGACGTGGCGACCCTGTTTCAGTACGGGCGCCCCGACGGCCACGACGCGCGAAGCGAGGCCAGGATGTTGGCAGTGGTGGCCAACGGCAAGGAGGGCGTGGCGGTGCTCGATGTGACCCTGGCCGAGGACATCCGCCGGTTGAGCGGCCTGTCAGAGGGCTATGGCAACGGCTACGACTCGGTGACGATCGAGCTGTCCGGGCGTTACGAGCTGGGCGACACCACGGGCCTGACGCCCACGGTCGAGCGAGACGTGGCCTACGTGGTGCAGCGTCGTCAGAGCAGTCCCGAAGATCAGCGAGGACAGCTGTTGCTGCTCGACGTGACCGCGCCCGAAGCACCGACGATCCTCGATCGTCAGCGCGGCAACATCAACGGGCCTGCCGGGCTGACCCTGGCTCGCTCGTTCAACCCGCCCTCGCTGGTGCACCGGGTGCTGGTGACCCACGACACCGGGCTGGCCGTCATCGACGCCACGGACAGCGACGATCTTGCCGTCGACGCGAACCTCGCCGCTCTGGGCCCCTTGCGAGACGTGGCCGTGGAGGCCTTCGCGTTTGACCGCATGGTCGATGAGACCGGACGGCAGCTGAAGGACATCAGCCACGAGGGCGCCCGCTTTCTGTCCCGCGAAGAGATGCACCGGGTGCTCACCGTGCCGGGCGATGTCCTGGGCCGGGGCAACGATGGCGCCAGGCAACGGAGGGGCATCGCCGTCGCTCACGGCAGGGCTTCGATCCCCGGGGGCATGATGGCCAACAGCATGCCCACGGGTCGCGGGACCATGGACGCCGAGGCCAGCTCGCCCGACGAGTCCGCGGACGACGGCCCGCTCAGCGCCGAGGAGCGGTTGCGCTACGGCTTCCTGATCGCCGAGGACGAACCCCTGGCCCGCATGGTGCGAGCCGCCGATCCGCGGGTCTTCGACGCCAACGACGATGGCCTGCTGAGCCGGGCCGAGCTGGAGCGCCTGCTGTTCTCGGTGCTGGATGCCAATCGTTCCGGCGACCTCGACCTGCTCGAGTGGCCTCGACACCCGGCGGCCGATCCCCGAGTTCTTGACCGAGACAAGGACGACGTGGTCAGCCGCAGCGAGATGGACATCGGCAGCGAGGCGCTGCACTTTCTCGATCTCGACGGTGACGGTCTGGTGAGCCAGAAGGAGTGGCCCTGGGAGCAGCTCGAGACCGTTGAGCCCGTGCTGCTCTACACAGACCCGGAGGCCCTGCGCCGCATGGTCGCCCAGCCGTCCTTCGCCAAGCGTCGGCCCTTGAGCTACCGGCGCATCGCGAACGGCGAGCTGGTCAAGCCCCACGACATCCCCGAGGAGCGCTACAGGCAGCTGGTGGACGCCTCCCGGGCCCGGCCGCTCATCGATCTGGCAGGTCAGGGTGCGGTGGGCGGCTTCATGGATCGCTGGGACATCGACCTGGACGGTGAGGTCAGCCAGAGCGAGTTCTCGCCCCTGGCGCGGCTGGCCGATCGCTGCGATCGCAACGGCGACGGCGTGATCAGCGAGAGGGACCGGCCGAGCG
>Ga0114933_10001242_pt1 | contig 28739 bp, 24 predicted proteins | sample 4SBtaG_FD_89691 | JGI IMG/M metagenome (GOLD analysis project Ga0114933, IMG submission 89691) | Deep subsurface microbial communities from Kolumbo volcano to uncover new lineages of life (NeLLi) - 4SBTROV12_W25 metaG | ecosystem: Environmental > Aquatic > Marine > Volcanic | place: Kolumbo... | reverse complement strand
TCTGCGACCGTATTCATCGGGATACAGTCGGTTGGCAGGTTCGTTGGCTAGGTCGCGTGCTAAGTGAACACCCGTGGCGATTGAGCCCGCCTTTGTGACAGCTGCACCGAGCGCTTCGAGATGGCGATTGTGGGCTTGGCACTCGAGCGACCACTCGCCCTTGTCTTGCCCATCTTCGTCTTTCTTCTGGTACTTGTCGAAGGAATAATCACGCAGAATCATGCCTTCGGCGAAGGCAGCCATGTTCGCTGTCTTCCAGCCGGATGTGAACCGCACAACGATTTCTGTGCCGAGGTCCTTTGAGAGTTTGGCAAGGCACTTGGCACCTGCGTCACGAGCACCTTTGTGCGTGAGCTTCTCCTTGTCGCCTACGCCGACGAAAATTATTGTGCAACCCTCGGTCCAGACGCTCAGCGACTCTCCCGGTTTGCCAGAGATAGTGTCGCTGGCTGCCGCGGCCTTGACAGCGATACTCGCGCCGCGGCTTAATCCAACAGTAGTATTGTTCGGAGCCTTCTCCAATTTCCCAAATACGGGAATAATCATGATGTCTCCAGTCCTATCAAAACTGCCGCTTGTCGCCTGCATGAACAATGCGATAAAGTTCGAATATACAAAGAATCTCTATCGAAATCCTTGATTTCAAGCCGTTCTTTTTAACAAAGGAGTCAATTATCAAGACTTTACTGATGATTTCTCACGTCCGGCTAAAGCAGCGCCGAGCAATGCAATCAGTTGAATGAACAGCGAAGGAGCAGGCAAAAACCCGCTTGCACTAGAGTCGATCTTCACGATACTATCATCGATTGGCTCCTCAACCCATTGAGAAACATCGATGACGCGCTTTTGGTAGTGAATCGACCAAACTCCGTCATCGATGAGTGTCAGATTAGTTGCATCTAGAACGACGCTTGTCTCATTAGTCGCATTTACTCCAAACAAACTCGAATGCCACAGCATTTCTCCGGCCGAATCAGAATAATGGAACGTGGCATTCGAAGTAGTCGCGTGACCTAAATTCGTCACTTCCGCACGAACTTCATCCCCATCCACCACAATACTCTCGATGACTAATCGAGCGCGCCAGTACCAGACATTGGAGATTAGGTAGCGCATGACATCAAGCTCCTCGCCCAACCGGTCAGATAGCGCTTCGACAGTCCCCAGCAAAAATTGTTCATCATCAGTTTCGAAGGTAAAAGTCGGGTATCCCATGACTCCGTAACCGTAGTCGCGGCTTGTTCCACAATTCGGGTAAAGCCCCTGGTTTGCATTACGAATTGGAATGTCGGAGATGTTCTCATGGACATCATCGCGAATGAAATGGAAGAGTTCCCAATCCGAAGGCTGTTCAGGCCATTTACCCCAAGGATAGAGCATAATCCAGACTCCAGTGTGCATTGTGATATACAGGTCAGCATGAGGAACAACCTCGTTCATGTAAATCGAATTCGCATTAGTTTCGGATTCACTGAATGCACTACTTCCTGGTTGGGTCGTCGGACAGGTATTCCAGTAGTGGTCATAGTTTCGATTGAGGTCAACTTGATTGACATTCCAGCGTGTATCGAAATCATTGCCGTCAGCGTTGAGCATGATGAGAATGTGTAGTTCGGTCGTTGCAAGAACGTCGATTACCTCCTGTTCTCCAGCCGCCCATCCTTCGATGTAATACTCAGCGACAAGGAAGGCCAACTCGGTCCCCAGATGCTCATTGCCGTGGTGACCCCCGTCGATGTAGACCACGTCTTTCTGGGCCCCGTCGGGTTTGGTTTCTTGGCTCCAATCAGATATGCGCAGCATCCAGAGATTTCTGCCCATCTCAGTTTGGCCTGCGACGATTAGATCGACGATGTCGGGATGATCGTCGGCCCAGTCGTTAACATCCAGTGTTAGCGTTGCGTACGAGTGGTACCAGTGCTCTTGGATGATGTCTGGTTGACCAACTTGCGCTGCTACCATTGGAGATGCTGACGCAATGGCTAGAGCAGCGATTACTGCGAGCACTGCCGAGCGGCGCATAGCGCCGCTGTGGGGGTGATTCGATTCAAGGGTTCGCACTTCGTGAGAGCGAATAGTGACAGTTTCAGGATTTATTGGCGATGTGCGCGGCGAGGATTTTAGTCGCAATAAGAGCCGCATTGAACTGAGTAATTCGGTCTTCACCAGGTGCGATTTCATTGACATCAGCACCGAGAACTTCTGCCTGGCTGGCGAAGAGGCGCTCGATGATTTCGACAGCGCCCCAATGGGTCAGGCCACCGGGAACTGGTGTTCCAGTATCCGGTACGAGCGCTCCGTCAAGCCCGTCGATATCGAAGGTTATCCAGACAACCCCGGTCAGTCCTTCTATGCGTGCGAGCAGGGCTTCCCAGCCAGAATTCCCGTTGGACGGGCTGAATAGGTCGCGCGCGTAGAATGTCTCGACGCGATCATCGGCCGCAGCGAATTCTGCTTCATCGCGACCAAGCGCACGAATGCCAATCTGCAGTAATCCACCAACACCAGCATCCAACGCGCGCCGCGCAGAGGTACCATGGCTGAAGCGCTCACCATTCAGCGAATCTCGCAAGTCAGCGTGCGCGTCAACCTGCACGAGCGTCAGTCGTGAGAGGTCACCAGCGAGAGCGGGGTGACCGGCCAAAGCCTCGACAAGGGGCGGCAGCAGTCCATGTTCACCACCGAGAACGATAGGGAATGCCGCCCCATCGAACCACGGTTCGAGATATTCACGAATCGAAGCCAATTGTTCGAGGAGTGTGCCTGCATCCGAGCTCCAAGATGTCGCAGTGTGGAAAGAAAGACCGCAAGGTAGCTCCGAATCTAGAATTGGATCATACAATTCGACCTGCGAACTGACCTCGATAGTAGCTGCAGGTCCGTGCTCGGTTCCCTCTCCCCAACTAGTCGTCATTTCGTAGGGAACCGGAAGAATCACCACATCCCAAGGCCCCTCATCAACCTCGTCAAGCCCGAGGAAGGTATGGGGTGAGCCGAGGTCAGAACCATCGGGGGAACCTCCGTCCATGGTGGTGTGCCCTCTCAGGTTTCGATTAACCACTTCGGGTTGGAGTCGCCACTTTGAAATGGCTAACAGATGGTTGATTTTGATTCGAATCAATAGGATTTCTGAGAGCCACGAGCGATTGTTGATATAGAACGGGCTGCTATATTCTACTACGGGGAGTGGATGCGATGGGTTTGACGCTAGCAGAGTTGACGCTGGCCATCCGCCGTAAAGTCGACATAGAAATGGAAGTCATTGTTGCCGAGTCTATTGCCGAGCACGCTCTCGGTTTCTTCGGCTTCTCAAACCGTATCATCGACAACGCCCTCGAGCCCACCGACCGAAACCTGTTCTACCAACTCCAGGACTATGACTTGCTGACAACTGAGTCGGAAGAGACAACGCTCTGGGATGGACGCGAGTGGCGAATTCACTATTGGAAGTTCAAGCCCGAAGCCCGTGACTTTGCTCGTCGCGCTATGATGGAGGGTGCTAAGGCGCCTGAGGACGAGGACCCTTACGCAGGAATTTACGACGACGTGCCTACCTCTCTTTGGAAAGAGCGGATGACCGACGAGGACGAAGAGGACGATTGGGAAGAGCCCTTGTTCTGATTCGACCGCCTATGGCGGTCGGGAAAACAATGCTTGAAATTCAAACGTGACGGCGTAGTCTTCAAACCGGAGCGATAAGGGGTGAGCATGTGCAAGGTCGATTCCAAGCCGCGCTGCTGCTTTCATTGATGCTTCTCGCTCCGATGAGCGGGCTGGCAGGTGCTGACGAAGGAGACCCAGTCCGCTCATGTGAGATTCTCGTCGATTGGGAACACGAATGGTCTGCTGAGGAGAATTTTACTTGGACAGAGACGACAGTTCATCGCTACCGAGTTGTCTTTGAACCCGCCTTCGAGAATGGGACTTCGCCTAGCGCGGTTAGAATCGATGTGCAACATATGCGCAACGGCGAGGTCATCGCCACCGCGGCGAACTCAAGCTATGTCGTGGCCGGTGGTGAAATCGACGTTATACTATCAGATGAACCAGAGTTCCTCGATCAGATCTACGTCGAGGTCAGCACCACCGAGGCGACTTGTTCGCGCTCATTGGATATGACAATGTGGAATCAGCCAGCCTCAGACCACGAAATCACCCGTGAAACGACATGGAGCCTAGAGAACGATGAGACCGGAGGATCAAGCCTCTACTTTGAGGGCCGTGGCTGGCAGAAACGTCTGGGTGAGAGTCTGTCCTCGAGCGAACTTGGAAATGGAACTCTGGTGCTCGATGCCGATAATGGCGCCGAGAGTATCTACTTGCATCTTGAACTCGATAGAATCTGGATGAATGAAACCTATGAAGGAACTGAAATCACACGCCAAATTTTCGAGATGCACGGCACTGGTACACTAATCTTCGAAAGTAACGAAGAAGACCAGGGCGTGGACATCGAAGCCACTGTCCACGAAGCATACATCCTCCGTGACTGGGAAAACGGCATCCTAACCGAGCGAATGGTTCTCGAAGCCACCGGTTCACTATCATTCAATGGTGGCTCGAACAACAGTACCGAAGGTGCTTACGGAGAACTCTCAGTATTCTATCTCGAGACTTGGGATGAAGATGGTGTTCGTCGTCTCTCAGACACACAGATCGAAGCCAATATGAGCATTAGAATGAACTCTAACGAAGAGGCATTCTCCATTGATCTCGACGAATTCCGCCTGCGTGAGAAGTGGCTCGATGGTGTGCGAGAAGAACAGTCTCTCAAAATCAAAGGTGAAGGGGAATTTGGCTTCCTCATCCAGGACAGCCAATTCGAAGTTCAAGTAAACGGCACCGTAGCCGATATTCACATCGAGCAACTCGGCGGAGAAGTCATCGAAGACCGAATCGTCGTCGATGGTGAATACACTGGCGATGCCAGCGGTTCCTTTGGCTTTGTACGCTGGATTGAGGAGTCTACAACTCAAGAAAATGCCACCGGCGAGAAATTCGAGGTTGACATGATTCGAAACGAATTTTGGTTCAACATCTCTGGGACTCCAATAGGCCCAATCAGTCAAGAGATCGAAGCCGAGCACAATCTGACATTCGAGTATACGGTTCCCCAGACAGATTGGGAGAACCGAACCATTCGCTACGTATACGTCGAAGACAATGGAAATACAACGAATGATTACCCGGAGAGGTCGCCTATTCAGTTGGAACCACAACCACCTGAGTATGAGGGTGACCTGAACATCACGGGCTTCCGTGAAACTGGAATTGCACCAGATAAATTACGGGTTGGTGACAGCTTCCCGACCTCACAAGACGGGGCTGGACCGAGCATCGAAATCATTGGAATTCGCATGGGAATGGCCGATGGCCATGAGGTCGAATTGGCGGAGTGGCAAGATGCTTCGAATGATGAAGGTTTCACGGCTTATGGTACTGTGATTAACGAGGGAATACTAGCTGGATTACTGCATGAGGTGAACCGAGAAATCAACATCGATTTACCATTAGAGGGTGAGAATTCAACGGATTATCAAACAGTCAGTGTAGTCGAACACCAGACGCTTGAGAGGGTTCTCTACCCATCGGTTATCACGGCCGCAGGCAATACACCTCCTGCTCTACTGAGTTTGGTTTTCCGAGAGGGTGCGCTGTTCACTGAAGGCGGGGTTGCGCACCTCGAGGCGAGTGTTGACGACGTTGACACCGATGTCGTCGGAGTCATTGTCGACTTGACAGAATTCGGATTAGGATTCGTGACACTTTCCGATACTGGTCTGAATGGGGATGAAGTGATTCACGATTCTGTTTGGACGGCGAGGATTGAGCATGATGGGCTTGAGTATGGTCTCGTCGAAATTCCTGTGGAGATGTATGATATTTGGATTGACGTTGAGACTACTGCGGCGCTGGAAATAACTAATTCACCTCCACGAATCATATCGCGAGATTACTCTCCTGACTTCGCCTATCGCGGAGATATTATCGATGCGAGTTTACGCGTCGAGGATGGTCATGGCGTCGACTCGGTCGCTATCGATTTACTGAGTGCGGGTGGGGAATTGACCCAACTGACTCTCGATGCTGAGAGTGGCCGCTGGATTGGTCAATTCACTCTTCCCGATTCGCTGGCACCCGGTCAGCGCTCAATCCCGATTCAGGTCGAAGATTCTGAGGGGGCGAGCGCACTGATTGACGCTGGTGCCGTCATTGAGGTGCTCAACGAGGCGCCATCGGTGACCAATGTCTCATTCCTAGATGAGGAGGGTGAATGGTCACAATTCGTCGAGATTCCCAAGAATGGAGAGAAAACCTACACCATCGAGGTGACAATCGATGATCCCGATGGTGTTTCAACGGCGCAGGTCAAATTAGGCCGTCTTGCGCCGATTGGCAAGTCAGAGACTTGGCTTCCACTCAATGATGATGGTGAAGATGGCGACACTATGGCTGGCGACGGTGTCTTCACCACTACAATCAACGTCCGTTCTACCTTGACTGAAGGTGAGATGAACTTCCTTGTGCGGGCGTCGGATATTTTCCAATCGATGACGCCGGAAGGCGAGCAGATTCATTCTCTCGAATTATTCGATGAGAAGGGTTCGGGGAATAACGGAGGTAGTTGGTTAGTTGACAACTCTACCTCAATCGTTCTCGTTGCTTTGCTCCTTCTACTCGCGCTCGGCGCCACCGCTGTCATCCTAATGATGCGAAATGCAGACCTCGAATGACGACGCACGCAAGCATCGCGACAGGCGAACCTCCTTAGCCCACGATGTTCGCTCCGAACATGTGAACCGAACGAGTGTGCTCCTAATCGCGGCTCTGACCTTGACAGCATTGGCAAGCCCGATTATCGCAGCATCATCCTCCGATGAAGAAGCGGCTGGTCAGCCACGAAACATCTCAGTGGATCTCACTTGGCCGCATGTTGAGGGAGATTATTCTGAACTCGACTGGCAACAGTATGCGACTTACTTCAAGGAGGATCTCGAAAATGATGGCTTCTGGAATCGAGTGGTAATCCATTCGGTTCGCAGCGATGCCGGCTATTGGTATCAGGCCGATGAGTCGTGCTCAATCGGCGATTTCACAGGTCAGTGCCATGTCCGTGATTTCCGAAGTGGAATGCACTTCACTGCCTATGCGGACGCCTATGGTATTTCCATCGAGAATGATTGGACCAGAGATATGGACTTGCGACGATCAATTGGTGGAGATTGGATAGATTACGATGACCGATACTACGAGGATTACTACATCGATTGGGGCCAATTTGATGATGATGAGGTTGGACAATATTGGGCGAATACTTCTGCGGAATGGTGGGAGAGTGGGCGTCCTTCTTCGATGAGTGTAGGGACTACGTTCACTGAAACTTCAGAAAATTGGGAGGACTGGTCTTGGGTCGACCTCGCCGACAACGGTAGCCGAGAGGAGGATTCTGGCTCAGAGTATTGGTTCGAGGATATCTCCTACGAAGGAATCCAAGAAATCTCAATGGAATTCGATGGTTACAACGAAGCGGATTCCTCCACTACAAGCGGACCTACGACTCTGACAGTTCTTCAGGTCGAGGTTCGAAATGTCACCGACTCGGGTCAGAACGATTTGGTAGCTGTACAATTGTACTCTGAATGGGGCGGTGTGGCTGGATTCTACTTTGATGCTGAGAACGCCACAGATCTCGTTCCGATGACTATGTGGAGTTCAGCAGCTTCTGGATTCCCCGATGCCGATGGTGATGGTTGCCCCGACGAGGAGGATGCGTTCCCGAATGACGCATCCGAGTGCTTCGATAACGATGAGGACGGCATCGGAGACAACGCTGACACTGATGACGACAACGACGGTTGGTTAGATGACAACGAGTACCTTTGCGGAACCGATCAATTCGATGCTCAATCCTATCCTGCCGATTTTGACGGCGACGGCGATTGTGATGGGCTTGACCAAGACGATGACGACGATGGTCACAGTGATGTCATCGACGAATTCCCTTTCGACGCCAGCGAATGGAATGACAACGACGACGATGGTGTTGGCGATAATGCTGACCTCGACGACGATAATGATGGATTCTCAGACACGGTTGAGCAAGATTGTGGCTCTGATCACCTGAGTGGATTCTCACAACCTCTCGACACCGATAGAGACGGCTGGTGCGACGAGATGGATGTCGACGACGATGATGATGGTTGGAATGACAACCTCGATGCCTTCCCCAAAGATCAGTCCGAGTGGATGGATTCCGATGGTGATGGCATCGGTAATAATGAAGATCCTGACGACGATGATGATGGCTGGCTAGACCAGAAAGAAGGCGACTGCGGGACTGATCCATTAGATGCATCGAGTCAGCCTGAAGATCTCGATGGCGACTCGCTGTGCGACGCAATCGATACTGATGATGACGGCGATAAGTGGTCAGATAGTGTCGACGCCTTCCCTAGAGATTCAACAGAATGGTTCGACAGTGATGGGGACGGTATAGGAGATAATGCCGACACCGACGACGATGGAGATGGTTGGTCCGATTTAGCCGAGGAGACCTGCGATGGTGACAAAGACGATGCCTCAATCACACCAACAGATTCCGATGGAGATGGCCAGTGCGACTCAATGGACCCTGACAAGGATGGAGACGGAGTCATCAACGACGACGATGATTTCCCAGATGATCCAGACGAATATGTTGATTCTGATGGTGACGGAATCGGTGACAATGCCGATACCGACGATGATGGTGATGGTCTAACCGACCTCGCTGAGATAGCCGCTGGCACCGACCCACTCAAGCGAGACACAGACGGTGATGGCTGGGCAGACGGCTTCGATGACTTCCCACTCAATCCGAATGAGTGGGAGGATTCCGATGGAGACGGCGTTGGCGACAATGCCGATGCCTACCCGAGCTTCGCAGCTTGGCAGACAACGGGTGATATGGTGCTGAGCATTCTAATCGCGCTGGTCGTTGTTGGATTACTCGGAGGCGGTGCTTTCCTCATCTCTCGCTCAAAGAAGTCTGAAGATATGTCTGGATACGCTCAGGATCAATCACATCACTTTGCTCCTCCGAGCCCAGTTTCCATGTACACCGATGAGCAATTGCGCGAGGCTGGCTGGACTGATGAACAGATTGCGCAACATCGACAAGAATGATGTCGAATTTTGGTACGAGTGCCGGGATTTGAACCCGGGTTCAAGCGTTGGCAACGCTCGGTGATAACCACTACACTACACTCGTGCGAAATTCGGGAAACAAGACTCACTTTTCTAAGCGTCGGTCTGCTCAGCAGAGAGTCTCTCGAGGTTGTTGACAATGGTGTCACGAGTGCTCCGATAGATATCGATTGGTCCGCCAACAGGGTCGTCTAAACCCCAATCCTCTGCAATTGGTAGCATGGGGCAATGAACTCCGCATCCCATGCTGATGATCATGTCCCAACCCTCAGTCTCTACATCATCAACTGACTTCGGGCTGAGACCCTCCGTCGAGACTCCAATTTCCTGAAGAACAGCAAGTGAATTGCTAGCTACAGTGTCACCTGGATGCGTCCCGGCTGAGGCTGCTTCATGCCCCATGTGGCGGGCCAAGGCCTCAGCCATCTGGCTACGACAGGTATTGCCAACGCAGACGAAGAGGAGTCGCATGACTACCGACCAACGCCAGCCTACTTGAATCAGACACCAATAGAATACTGTCTTTCAGGAACAATGTAGTGCAGCCCATAGGGCTGATATTGCACTCATCTAGTCCTCCCCCCACTCCGCGTAGGCTTGAAGTAGGCCTCACGCCGCCCCTCAGAATGATGTCAGATTCACCAATCTCCCACCACCCGAGCGGCGGCCTGCCGATGGAAGAGTCACAGGCAGCCCCACAAGCGGCTCCAGCATCCCCCGAGCAGAACGCGCAAATGGAGCAGGCATACGCTCAGATGCGGCGAAAGATGAGGATGCAGCAACTTGACGAGGAAATCAAGCACAAGGTCATGGTCCTCTCCGGAAAGGGTGGCGTTGGCAAATCCACAGTCTCGGTTGGTCTAGCTCTCTCACTCGCTCGCCAAGGCAAGAAAGTCGGCTTGATGGACATCGACATTACCGGTCCAAATGTGCCGAAAATGCTCGGCATCGAAGATGTCGACCTCCACGTCGAGGACGGGCAGATTTTTCCCGCCATCGGACCGCATGGCCTGAAAGTAATCTCCATGGCATTTCTCATCGAAGATCCGGACAAGCCAGTCATCTGGCGCGGCCCGATTAAACTCGGTGCAATTCAGCAATTCATCGGTGACGTCGCTTGGGGAGAACTCGACGCACTCATCATCGACTTCCCTCCCGGAACAAGCGACGAACCGCTGACAGTCTCTCAGAGTCTTCCAGGAATCGACGGTGTCGTCATTGTCACAACGCCTCAAGACGTCGCCTTACTTGACTCTCGAAAATCGATTAATTTTGCTAAGACAATCTCACTACCATGCTTGGGCGTCGTAGAGAATATGAGTGGATACACGATTCGCGGAACGGCACAGCCGAACTCAGATGTCAGCGTCATCGGACCGACTGGCACTCCAATTGAAGCGACAGCCGATGAGAACGGAGATTGGTCACTCACCCTCGACGTCTTCAAGTCGGGCGGCGGAGCAACCGCCGCTATCGAACTCGAAGTTCCATTCCTTGGAGCACTCCCCTTCGATCCAGGAATCGTGCGCGGTGGCGATGACGGCGTTCATCGCATCATCGCCGAACCTGATGGAGAAACTGCTGCAGCCTTCGATGAGGTCGTCTCAAACGTCCTCATCGAATTAGAGGGTAGTAGTGGCCCAACCGTCCGAATCTCTTGAGATTCGGACGAATTCCAGCCAGAATTGAACCTAATTCCATCGTAAACCACTACCGAATTCGGCAGGGTTGCATTCTTCATACATCGATGTCCTCGGTAAGGTAAGGGAGAAGGGCACAGTATGGCAAGTGGCTCAGGCATTTACATCTCTTGGCTGATGGGGGCGATTCTCCTCTCGGTCGCACTCATGCCGCTGATGAAGCCACCATGGGCTAAGATTCGCCTCCAGGCCTTCGTAGATATGTTCAGACGTTATTGGGCCCACATGATTGTGGTATTCTCAGTCTATCTCTGGAAGGATTTGCTCGATCAACTTGATCGAATTCTGATGGCAAACACTCAGCTCGATATGACTCCGTATGTCTATGCTATCGAAGGCGATATCGTGCTTTGGATTCAAGATGCTTTCCACAATGATTTACTTTCAGTCGGCTTAACTCACTTCTATGTCATGGGATTCATGACGGCAACCTTCGCTTCCTTCGTCTACCCGATTTACTTTGACGACCGACACATGGCCGACAGAGTATCTCTCTCGATGTTCTGGGTCTATGTTTTGGCAATTCCTTTCTATCTCTTCTTCAATGTCCGCGTGACTGGAGATCACATCCCAGCGATGGAGACGATTGCCTACGATTTGACGCCGGTAATTCACAATTGGTTCACGCGGATTGATCCGTTTACGAATGGCATGCCGAGTTTGCACATCGGTTTGCCATTCGCCGTTTGGTTGACTTACCTCCGATGGGATGAGGACGGGCGCTGGAGTCGCTTCCGATTCGCGCTCGTCGCTTTCATCTTGCTAACAGGATTCGCGATTTTGTATCTCGGAATTCACTGGGTTGTGGATATCATCGGCGGAGTGATTGTCGCGACACTAGCAGTTCGACTTTCAGATAAGACGCACGGGCCGTTCTGGCGCTTTGCCGACGAGCGCCTATTCACTCGCCGATTGGCTCGCTTACTCAACGATCCAAAGGCTTGGTTGAGGCAGGTTGGAAGTTCTCTCAGGCAGATGGTCCAACCACTTCGCGAGCCTTCTAGCACTCAGACAGGTGCCGTAATAATCGCTATACTGATTAGTACCGGAACCGTCCTTCTGTGGGACGCGACTCATCAGGACTTCCCGGTTGAAGGAGTTGAATGGCCGACTGATGCCGTTGGTTCAGGTGATTGGCTGTTAAGCGTCGAAGAGAATCAAAACGGTACTGTCGATGTGACAGCGTGGAATTCTGAGGACAGGAATTCCCAGACAATATCGACTATTACCATCGGCGAGGATGGTTGGTCGTCAATCCCGAAATTGTCTGCTTCTGAGAATGGAGTGGTGCTATTCGATTCTTACAAGATGCAATTCTGGTCCTATCCGACCACAAGCTATGGATTCGATTCATTGTGGTCGACTGAGCAATTGAATACCGATTCGCCGGCAATTCTTGACATTATGATGGCTGTGGATGCTGAAGGCGAGGCGGTCATTGCAATCGTCTATGCTGATCAGATAGTTTACCGAGACATCTCAGGACACATCGCCGAGCACCCTGCACCCGCAGGGCCGTTCACAGCTGTGGCAGCATCTGGGAATCTAATCGCCTCGGCGATGACGGCAGAGAACGGACCGATTCTAGATATTGTATCGCTGTCGACTCAATTGAATCTCAATATCGAGATTTCTGATACTGCTGACCAAGTAGTTGACGAGCATCTCGAGGAGGTCTTCGGTATCGCTGTCGATTATGCATCTTCGGAAGTTGTTGACATCGAGATGGATGGTAATTACATCGTCGCCGTGGTCGATGTCGGACCGGTGAATCGCACCATGCTCATAGACACGATTAGCGGTTCGCAACTTCTTCTCTCTGATCCAGTTTGGCCCTCATCCTCTCCTAGTATCGCTCACGGTCGAGTTGCCTTCTTGCAGATTCCTCGTTTCGACCCGACAGTCGAACCAGAGGATTTGCTGATTGCGAGGGATGTATTCCTGCATGATATCGATGAAAACCTCACCGTGCAGTTGACTATCGATGATGATGTAGATCAATCCAATCCTCAGGTTCTACAATCGAACGTGGCTTGGATTGAGGGACATAATGACGAGGGCTTCGAAATTAGAATGCACGCCCTTGAGGAGACTTTCGAACCCTATTCCTCGGTTGTCCTGCAATCGTCAATAGTTCTACTGATTCCGTTGATAATCCTCTACGCCTTTCAGAGTACTAACAACTCTCGAGCCCGAGTTCGGCGCGACTTTGAGTGAAAGATATCTCCGTCGACGACTCATTCAGCGAGCCTGAACATCTCATTGAGACTGTGCTGCGCCCGGGCGATGATTTCCTCATCGAGTTCGATTATCTGCGCCGGATGTGGATCGCGCAGGGCTTGCAGAATGTCTTCGAGCTGAGTCATTTTCATGTATCGGCACATTACGCAGGTTCCAATCAGATTGATTTCGTTATCCGACTCGGCACGGACTCGATCAGCAGTCCCACATTCGGTGATTAGCATGATGTCTGGCTTACCTTCTGCCCCCAACCTCAGAGCCTCTTCCATCAGTTTCTCGCTACTCCCAACAACATCACTCTCCGCAATGACATCGGAATCGCATTCGGGATGGCTAAGCACCTTGAGTTCGATACCGTGCTCGGCTGTTCGTGAGCGCCATGAGCGAATTTTTTCGCCGGTGAAAGTTGCGTGAACATAGCATTCACCATCGTAATTGATGACTTCTTTTCGACCGGCTAGATGTTCAGTCAGATGCTTCCCCATCAGTCGGTCGGGAACGAAAATCAACTGATCACCCGGCAACTTCTCACAAATTCGAAGATAATTGCTGCTTGTGACACACACATCCACCTCGGCCTTGACCTCGGCACTGGTGTTGATGTAACAGGCGACCGGGACTCCCGGATAACGTGCCTTGAGGTCGCGCACATCCGCGGCGGTTATGCTGTCAGATAGGGAACATCCCGCTTCAGGAGATGGATGGAGCACAGTCTTGTGCGGGCTGACAATCTTGGCTGTCTCAGCCATGAATCGAACACTGGAGAAAAGTATCGTCTGTTGTGGAGCATCACGTGCAGCCTTGGAGAGTGAGTAACTGTCTGAGACCGAGTCGGCGACTCCGTAAACGATGTCGGGAGTTTGGTATGAATGAGCAATCAAAAAAACATCATTCGCATGCTTTAGTTCGTTGATTTCGAGAGTTAGCGGCGCGATTGTCTTGCAGGTCTCGAGATCCCAGAGCTGACCCTGATTGATGACTTGCTGAAGTCGCTTCGCCTCAGTTTCTATTTCTTCAGCAGAGTATGACTTCGGCGTCAGTGATCCGCGAGGTAGCGGGGCAGCAGGCATCTGCATCGTCATCTGTGCTCGCTGCTGCCTCCGGTGCAACCGCTTTCAAGGCATCTCATCTCGGCGGAGCATGGCCGGGGAGGGGATTGCGATGTGGATCGAGGAATCGGTTCTCCATATCGGTGCTGAGGCTACGGCCACGGCTGGATCTTGGATGGGTATCCGGGCCGTGTTGAAGAAGCGTGAGCCACGAGCCTATCGGCATCCTTCATTGGATCGTAAACTGACCCGTCAGAGACTATCAGCAGAGGCTCGTATTCTCGCGCGCTTGCAGAAGATTGGATTCCCCTCTCCTGCCCTATTGGATGTCGATGCTGAGGGTGGCTGGATACTACTCTCACGAATCGAAGGGCGTCCTCTCTACGAGGCGCTACAAGATGGCAGCGCCGGTCTGGATACAGTCCACGCCTTCGGAGCCATAATTCGTCGCCTGCATGAATCGGATATCGCGCATGGCGACTTGACAACACACAATGTGATGATCGACGAGGCTGGGGATCTGAATCTCATCGATTTCGGACTCGCACGATTCGCCCCCGAAATCGAACATCTAGGCCTTGACTTACAAGTCCTAAACGAATGTCTAACCGCCAGCCACCACACCTACGAGGGAGCGGTTGAGACTATGATCGAAGGCTATCTAGCAGCGGATTCTGGCGAATCCACAGGACTCACGAAGAATCCAGCATCGGCCGTTGTCGAACGCTTCAACGCGATTCGCGGCCGCGTTCGCTACCACGCCTGAGTATAGACGATTGACAACTCTCAACCTTACCGCCTTGAATCACTGACACACTTCCGAGATGATCTGATGAGAATCCTCTTCGCAACGGGAAATGAGAACAAAATCATCGAGGCTCGAGAGGTCCTCGAACCGCTCAACCACAGTGTTGAAGGGCTCGTAATAGACGGGCAGCGACCCGATTTTGACGAACCTAAACACCTCGGGCTCACTGCTGTCGCCCAAGCAAAAATTGAGCAAGCGCTAGCCCTCATCCAAGGCACAAGCCACGAGGGTAGTGCCATCCTCGTCGAGGATTCAGGAATCTTCCTTGACGCCTTCCCCGAATGGCCAGGCGCGGAATCCTCCGACGTCGAGCAAAAATTAGGCCTCAAAGGAATCATCGAGAAGGTCAATGAGGCCGGCGACCGAGGAGCTGAATACCGCGCGGTCGCGATTTTGTCAGATGGTACCAATCATTGGCAGTCGGACGGTGTCTGCCGCGGAACAATATCCACTGAACTCCGCGGCACCCACGGCTTCGGATATGATCCAATTTTCATTCCTGAGGCGGGAGATGGACGCACTTTCGGAGAACTCGAATCCCATTACAAGAACGAGGTTTCCCATCGGAAACAAGCGATGGAAGCACTCGCAAGGCTTCTCAATCCCCCGTCAAAGTGAATAGAGACCAGCCAATGTGGCAACCGAGGAGTCGCCGTGGTTTCGTACACCAGATTGTTTCTACTGACGCTTCTTGCCGTCGGAACACCGCTGTTTCTGATCTTTCAGGGAACTATGAGTTTCGGCTTACAGATAGCCTCTGCAACGGTGCTTCTTGCCTTCCTTGCCATCTACGTATTCTCAGGACGAAAACCTCTCCCGAAGCCTCCGAAAATGCCTTCTGTGACGATTGAGGATGACGACGAGCCGGAAGAACTCGATCTTCCTGCCCCGGTCGTCGAGATGGATAGCGTCAGCGACAAGCGCGAAGAGAAGATTCGTCGCAGTCGCGGGCGCGTTGCAGCGCCAGCCGCTCCTGCAATGCCAATGCCACCTCCTGGCGTGCCTCTCCCCCCTCCCGGTGCTCCAATGCCTGCAATGCCGCCTATGCCTGCTGCGCCAGCGATGCCTCCACCAATGCCCGCTCCCGGCGCACCTCCTGCGGTGGCTGGTGATGGGGAGAACGTTGCACGGCGCCTCGTCGTTGCGCGTGATGCACAGTCAGAGATGGAGTCCGAGATTGAGACCTATGTCGAGGAGAGGAGAGTGAAAAGGGCAGAGATTCGAGGACGAATCGAGCGTCGCCGCCGAATGGCTCTGGCAGAACGGCGAGCGGCAAAGGTACGAATGTGGACTGAATTGGAAGACGGTGAAGATCTGGGTGCTTTGTTGAATCGAGCGGACCATGGATTGACTGTCATTGATGAACCGGAAAATCCTGATGATTCTGCTCCGCTCGGCGTCTCTTACGTTAGAATCGACGAATCTAGGATAATCAAATTGAGGATTCCACTAAGCGTGCCCGAGAAGCAGGATGAAACTCCAACCAATCCACTTCCACAGATGCCAGAAGTGGGCGAGATGCCTCCAATGCCTCCTCCTTCAGGAGACTTACCACCTCCTCCTGGGATGCCGGGGATGCCTCCACCACCTCCGCCTCCTTCGCTGTGATATATTGAAGCGCGGGGTATGACTGGCCCCTCCATGAGCGAGGAAGTACTGCTGGTCGAGAATGTGCCAGTCGAGGGCTCAAGTCCAGCAGGTGGAGTGATTTCGGTCTGGACATTGAACCGACCGGAGAAACTCAATGCTCTGAATTCTGCATCGCACGATGCATTGAGGCAGGCTTGTGCTAATGCCGAGGCCGACGACGCTGTACGCGTCGTCGTCATCAAAGGCGCGGCGCCTCCGCCCGCGCCTGAAGGAAAGCGACAGAAACCGGCGGCATTCGCCGCCGGAGCAGACATCTCTGAATTTGTGGGAAAAGACTCGGACGATGTCCGACCATTCTTCGAGAATAACGCTTGGGAGAAGGTCTGGAATCTATCGAAGCCAACAATCGCCATGGTCGATGGCTTCGCTTTGGGTGGTGGCACAGAGCTGGCACTCTCTTGTGATCTACGAATCGCCAGCACCCGCGCAAAGTTTGGTACACCTGAGATTAATCTAGGACTGATTCCCGGAGGCGGAGGGACTCAGAGACTCGCTGGTATGCTAGGTTACGGCAAGGCGATGGAGATGGTGATGACCGGCGATATGGTCGGAGCGGATGAGGCACTGCGGCTCGGTTTGGCCAATGACGTGGTCGAGCCGGAAGAAATCGAGGCGCGAACGATGAAAATGGCTGAGAATATTGCCAAGAAGTCTCCATACACAATCAAGGTCGCCAAGCGGGCGGTTCGCGCTGCCCTCGATTTGCCACTCACTGAGGGAATTCTAGCTGAGCGTTCTGAATTCGTTGCCCTATTCGATACCGAGGACAAAGAGATCGGAGTCCAGGCCTTCCTCAATCGTGAAGACGCCGAATGGGTAGGCAACTAACCGTGCAAAATTCATATTCAATATAACATTGAATTTGTAAATAGGAATAGAGTCATTTTGGTGAATATTGATTCTAAAGCAACTCAACTTTGCTCATTGCCTTCACATTCACGCCCTGATATTGAATCTGAATTTTGACCGTGCAGGACTGATTGCAAATATCAATTCCATTTTCGTGAATTACGACGATTTGATTTAGTGACCAAGAGGATCCTGCCCCTTCGATGATACAAGGTGATTGAGCGATTAGGTTTGGATCTTCAAATGCTGGAAGAGAGGGTCCCGAAAGCCACCCTACAATCAACTGAATATGACGTGATTCGTCATCTTCGTTGTAGTAACTGATGAATTGTAGTTTGTAGGTGATATTTCCTTCTTGAATGACATACACTTGTTCCTTTGGATCAATTCGGTGCACACTGAAATCATAATCATACCAATCAAGCCTTTCAGAATCATCGAGGCTATACGCTCCATTTGGAGCACTTACAATCTGTGAAAATGATTGATTTGTCACAACCATGGCAGTTGCATTACTTCCTAGGAAGATATCGTTTTTTGAAAACTTTAGCGAATATGAGCCATTTGCTCTTTCCTTCATTGTCGACAAATCCAATTCTGCAAATGTTGACTCTGAAGTTGCATCGACTTTGATTGCAAAGGTGCTTCCATCAGCGCTCAAACTAGTCGCCACTTTGCTTCCATTCTGTTCAACTGAAGACAGACCAGTCAAGGAACATGGATATTGATTCCCATCGACTTCCAGAGAGATTCCTAATTGGTCCCACCCTAGGACATCTTCCCCGGAGGTGATTTCAATCGAGACGAGAGCATCATCGGATGAATTACTGACAGAGGATTCGGTATCATTTGCTTCAAATGTGTTTACAGTAGTTAATTCAGGATCATAAGATACGACGACCCAGGTCCACAGTAATCCTCCAACAATGAGAACAACAACAAGGCTAGCCGCACTATTTCGAAAATTGATAGACATAATGCCCCACCTCAAGCCGTTTAATCAGCGTTGAATCGCCTTGATTTCAAGGAATTCTTCGAGTCCATGGATTCCGAGTTCGCGACCGTTACCTGATAGCTTGTAACCACCGAATGGTGCGCTGATGTTGAATGCACCACCGTTGATGCTAACCTGTCCTGTGCGCAGTGCACGAGCAACGCGCATAGCACGCTCTTCATCTCCTGACCAAACTCCACCAGACAGCCCATATTCTGAGTCGTTCGCCAGAGCAATCGCCTCTTCCTCGGTCTCGTAGGTGGTGATTGTGAGGACCGGGCCAAAGATTTCCTCACGGAAAATTGTCATTTCGGAAGTCACGTCAGCGAATACCGTTGGTTGGACGAAGAAACCACTCTCTAACCCCTCAGGCATGCCCTCGCCACCTGCCACCAAAGTTGCTCCTTCCGACAAACCGGATGCGATGTATCCGGCGACTGATTCCTGCTGTCGCGCCGATACCATCGGCCCGCAGCGCATCGATTCATCGTTTGGGTCGCCGACTGAATATCTCTGCATAGTGGCAGTGATTACTTCGACGACCTCATCTCTCGCACTAGCAGGTACGATGAGTCGACTCAGGCTGGAACATTCTTGCCCCGAATTGTTGAAGCAGGCGTAAACAGCCATCTTCGCAGCCTTCGCGATATCCGCGTCATCGAGAATGATATTCGCGCTTTTTCCACCGAGTTCGAGAGTGACTCTCTTCACGGTAGGTGCAGCAGCCTGCGACACGCTGACCCCTGCACCGGTTGAACCTGTGAAACTGACCATATCGACTTCAGGGTGTGCGGCGAGTGTCTCGCCGATTTCGCGGCCGTGGCCTGAAACCAAATTGAACACGCCCGCAGGCAGTCCAATTTCATGCAATATATCTGCTAGAAGGAAGGCGTTGAGTGGAGCCTCTTTGGAGGGTTTGAGGACCATTGTGCAACCTGAAGCGAGGGCAGGGGCCACCTTACCGATTATTTGGTGAAGTGGAAAATTCCACGGAGTAATCATTGCCACGACCCCGATTGGCTCTTTGACAATCAAGGAGTTGCGGACCTCCTCTTCCCACTCGAATGAATCAAGCATTTTTGCGTACGAGCGCGAGACAACACGAGGTGTTCCAACCATCGCCATTCTGCTGTAATTGATCGGCGTACCAACTTCTGCCGTGATTAGTTGGGCGATTTCTTCGCCGCGTTCCTTGAACGCGGCCGAAATCGAATTCAAAATCGCGATTCTTTCTTCGATACTGCTCGCCGACCATGCGGGGAAAGCCGCGCGCGCTGCTGCAACTGCTGATTCGACGTCTGCAGCGCTTCCAACCGGCACAGAACCGATGCACTGCTCGGTTGTTGGATTAACGACTTCAATCGTTCCTTCACCGCTTGCTGCGACCCACTTTCCATCGATGTAGATGCTCTCGCGTGCGTTCATGGATGGGGCAAAGCGAGGTGACTTATCAGATTCATGCAGTTCAAAAGTAGAGTCGCGACTGGGCGTTCATGGGTATGGAAGTCACACGTCATGACGGAGGCGTTGCTGTGGTCACGCTATCTGAGGCTGCTGCTCGAAACGCCTTCTCACGTTCCTCTATACATGAGATTGCAGATGTGATGGGTGGCTTGTTGGACGATCCGTCCTGCAATGGGATTGTGCTTACCGGCACGGGTCGATTCTTCTGTACTGGTGCTGATATTGACGAGTTTGCTGATTCGATCGATGATGGTTCAATCGCAGATCTCGTCGGCGAATTAACTGGGGTTTTGCATCCACTTGAGTTGCGCCTTCGCCGCTCTCCAACCGTGTTTGTCGCTGCGATGAATGGCGCTGCAGCCGGTGGTGGGCTCGGCCTCGCCTTGTCTGCTGATTATCGAGTCTGCGTGCCCGAAGCCCGTCTCGCCGCCGCCTTCTTTTCACTCGGGCTCTCTCCAGATGGCGGCTCGACCTGGATGCTCCCGCGTTTGGTTGGGAACCAGCGTGCTCGTCGCTTCTTCTTCGATAACGAGGTCTGGACAGGCGAGCAAGCTCTTGAATTTGGAGCAGTTGACGAGGTTGTTGAGGCTGATGATTTACTTGGACGAGCCATTGAGGTTGCAGCTAAATGGGGGTCGTGGGCTCAAGCGAGCAGACAGGGAACCAAGCAATTGCTCGATGCCTCGACTACTACTTTCATGGAGACTCAACTTGAGTTTGAGAAGGCCTTGATTACTGCTGCGAGTCTAACACCAGATTTTGCTGAAGGCGTCTCGGCCTTTCTCGAAAAGCGAGCGCCCTCTTTCGGGCGCTCGGAAGAAGAATAATCTCCACTTAGTAGCGAGATTGAATTTGCGGCTTACCCTGAAGAACTCTCATTCGCCTTCGAGGGTTTGAGACCATCAAGCATGTATTTGCATCCATGAACCTCTAGCCAAGTCCTTGACTACTTCAATCAGTGTTTATCTCGCCAAGGATTGATTCATCCGAAAACATGTCTAATTTAGGCCCATTTATCCTTCACGACGCAGTCGCAGGACACCAACGATGATTGCAAGAATGCAGGACAGGGCTGCGATATTTGCGAAAATCATTGCCACAGACTCGATGACTATTCCATAAAATAGCCACATTGTCAAAGAGGCTGAAACCAGAGAGAAAGTCGGTAAAGAAATTCCCTCGTGCTTTCCCTCAACCCAAACTTTGCGAATCTGTGGGATCCATGCGATTACACCGAGAAATCCTGCAGCAACGCCAATCGCTTCAACCCAGAGTGGAATCATCGTCGCCAACTCCCGATGCCTCACAATGGTAAGTCATCACGCTCGGCCTTCTCGCCGTCAGACCAATCGTATAGACCACGAGCTGTTTTCTTTCCGAGACTACCCTCGGCGACAAGCGCCTCGAGCAGAGGATGAGGTCGATACGAATCATCATCAAAGGCTTCAGCCAAATTATTCAGAATGTCGCGCCGAACATCCAAGCCGACCAAGTCGCTAAGTTCGAGCGGCCCCATTGGATGCCGATATCCTAACTTCATTGCAGTGTCGATATCGCTGGCACTGGCAACACCATCAGCAAGCATCCGAATCGCTTCATTACCCAGAGTCACTCCGAGTCTGCTAGTTGCAAATCCAGGCACATCACGTACCAAAATCGTCTCTTTACCCATCGCAGAACCGATGGATTGAGCCGCTTCGACAGTCTGATCGGAGCAGCCATCATGGCGAACAACCTCAAGTAATTTCATGATTGGAACCGGATTGAAGAAGTGCATCCCGATAACTCTGTCAGCACAGGTAGTGGCCTCTGCGATTGCACTAATTGGAAGTCCCGAAGTATTAGTCGCAAGTATAGCGTGGGCCGGAGCCATCGATTCGAGATCCCGGAAGATGCTCTGCTTCAATTCCATAATCTCAGGAATAGCCTCGATAACCAAGTCAGCTCCTGAAACGGCTTCAGCCATATCCGCGCATGCGCTTAGATTTCCTTTCCACTCTGCCTTCTGCTCAGCAGTGGTCTTGCCACGAGCAATTCCCTTGTCCCAGAAGGAGTCGACAGCAGCCATCCCATTCGCTAATCCTTCAGGAAAAGCATCGAACAACCGAGTCTCCCAACCTGTTTGGGCGCAGACTTGAGCAATTCCAGCGCCCATCGTACCGGCGCCGATTACGGCGACGGTACGAATGTCCATCGTTTCACTCCCTACCATATGCTGCTAGTGCAGCCTGAAACAGTCGCTGCCGAGGAACATCATGCTCCAAGAAGCAAGTGAAAGGAGCCACATCTTTGAGCAATTCAATCGCCGAGACATAAGCGCCGTAAATGAAGGGGTCAGCGACCTCAGTCGCTGGAATTTCAATTCCTAACTTAGCCAATCCCTTCCGCGTATCTTCGTCCCAAATCGCATAGGTATGTTGAGTGAAGTGGAGGTAGGAGGAGAGCCTGACTATGTCGGATCGAGCATTGGGAGTGAAGGAGTCAAGCAGCAGTGTGTCAGGGTAACGAATCGCATACATCGCGAGTTTCACTTCGCGCGTAGTCTCTTCTCGCCAATCGCGCTTGTCTAATCCCATCCATTCATCGACCATATCGAGCATGCCATTGGTGTAAGGTCGATGCACTTTGTAGAGTAGCACTTCGTAGCCTTCAGCGTCTTGATCGGCCGAATGGTGGTGCTCATGGAAGAGGTCGGTTAATCTGTCAAAAAATGGCTTGCAGCGTTCCTTATCGAAGGCAAGAAGTGATAGATGTTGCATGAAATCACCTCTGAGGCTCACTCGCCCTTCCATTCGCGGTATTGAATCCATTCTTCTTGCATGTATTCGTTCATCAGGCGTTCTTCGTCTGCATCGGTGGGAAGAACGTCGTCGAGGTAAGCCTGCCAATCATCGTCACTTCCTTCGAAGTCGTCGCCTTCAAGTGTGTAACGCTCTGCAGAGTATTTTCCGATTCCTCGATTGAATTTATCAGACGGAATAAACAACTCTGGCTCACCTTCCTTTCGAGCTTGACTAATTCTGCGCATCTCATCGCGAAGTTCCTGGAAATAGAGCTCACGGCTCGCTTCGTTGAGGTGAGCGCGGTCTGCATCATCGCTGGACTCGCGCTCATCATAGCGCCCCTTGATTCCGTAAACATAGGCCCACTGGGCGCTTGTCGAGTCGTCAGTTCCAAACAGGTCGAGACCGGTACTGACCCACTTGTTGACGTATTTCTGGAGAAGTGCGCAGGGGATTACTCCCTGCTTGACGACTCTGCGTAGTCCATTGGCTCCGGTGCCGAGATGGAAGGATTCCTCCTTCAGCATAGGCCCCATCGAGGCAGCGAGTGGCTGGAAAGAAGATGTGCTGAGCATCTTCAGTTGGTACTTACCGTCTCGGTCGATAAAGTGAGTGAAGCAGAAGAAGTCCAACCAGTGGTCAATCGGTGCGTTGAATGAACCTAGGATGCGAGTTCCTTCCTGCGCATTGCGCTCGAGCAACTTTGCTGCCTCGCGCACTCCGTGCTCGCCGAAGTAAGTGCAGAGAAGGTAAGCCATCTGCCATCCGTGGCGCTGTTCTTCGCACATGATTCGCAGGGCTGACTTGCGGTCATACTCGGTCGGGGCGGTCGCCAACAGGTGGTTCTGCTGCTCGACGCTGGCGAATTCTGTATCGCCCTGCACGCTGACCATCGAGATGATTGCATCACGGATGTTTTGCTGTGGAATCTGCATTCGTCGCTGCCACTTGGGCATACCTTGGAAATCACCGAATTCGATCTGTGAACCAGCGGTGTCCCAGTCGAACTTGATGTCGAATCGGTAATCACCCAGCCACGACGGGTCAAATCCGATTCGTGTCTGCCAATCGCTGAAATCTTGTATCCACGCCTCGAAGTTCGGGGAGTAGTCCTGTACGATCTCTGTATCTGTCATGAGGTGGGGCAGAAGGGACCTGTATTTCAACCACATCACCGAAGACGTAGTCTTCGGTCGCCCGAAATTTTTGGATGATAAGTTCAGTTACCTTCGAAGCGAGGGGTGCGGCGCTCGACGTAAGCGGCGATTCCTTCCTTCGCGTCAGCGCTGTTGAACAGAGCCGCTTGCAACTCGCGCTCAAGCGCAAGGTGATACTCGAAAGGCATCTCAGGTCCTGATTGGACTGAGCGCTTGATGTTACCAACTGCCATAGTAGCCTTGTATGGTAAGCAGAACTGGCTGGCGTAGTCGAGAATATCCTGCCGGAAATCGTCTAGTGATCCATCCCAGACGTCGTTGAAGAGGTCGATTTCCTTAGCCTTCTCGAAGGCCATCAGCTCGCCGCTGACCATGTATTCGAGAGCACGCGACTTGCCGATGAGGCGAGTTAGTCGCGCAGTCCCGCCTGTTCCTGCAAGCACACCGAGGTTAATTTCAGGAAGTCCACACTTGCCTGCATCCTTGCGAGCGATGCGAATGTCGCAGGCCATTGCGATCTCAAGTCCGCCGCCGACAGCGTGACCATTGATTGCACAAATGACGAGCTTCGGAGTCTGCTCGAGGCGGCTCAGAGTCTCGTTAGCGTGAAGGCAGAAATTGTACTTGAATCCCGGCGTGACCGAGTTCAACATCTGGATGCTTGCACCGGCAGAGAAGAACTTGTGTCCATTGCCGGTGAAGACGATGACGCTGACGTCGTCATCAAAGCGAGCCTTGACGACAGCGGTATCGATGTCTCGCATCATTTCGTGTGTGTATGTGTTCGGGCCGACTTCGTCGCCCTCAAGTGGAGCGCCCGCCGAATTCGAAGCAAGTTCGATGATGGCGATTCCGTTTTCTGTGACTCCGTAGTTTACCAAGCGGTTTGGCATGGGTTCGAGTTCAGGCCATGAGGTCATGGCGCTTCGACCGTAGGTCGGATTATGAATCAAACGGGTAACGCTTGGAGACTCCAAACTCGCTCAAGCGTCGTTTTCAGAGAAGGAAGTATGACCTCCTCCTCGCTGGTGGGACTTCCACTGAACCCCTATTTCTTCGGCCCGTGGGCTTGCTTCCCAGACATCTCTTGAGAGAGCTTTTCGGAACGGCATGCGAGAGACCATTCGACCGTCTGCGAGTTGTTTTCGGCGGAGCATGCCGATTTTGACGATGGGCCATAATGCTCGGCGAAATAGTCCAGGTTGGTAGACCCATTTCATGAAGGCGAGCCCATCTCCTTTGCGAGCTTGGTCACGCATCCAATAGCGTGCGACCATCTTGAATCCACGATCACCAATTCGGTTCATCAAAAATCGGTTTATAGCGCTCGCTCGAATAAGTGGAATCAAACGATTGCGGACTTGTTTCTCGTAATCATTCGAGCCCACAATCGAGTTGGCGGCCATCACTCCACTAGTGATTGCATAACGCATCCCAAAGCCCCACATGAAGTCCTGCAAACCGCCCGCTTCACCGACATAATGCCTGTCTTCGTGGATGTAGCGATCGGGTAGTGAGAAGTCACCTTTTCCGCCGACGCGTTTTATCGGCTGGCGGTTGAGTTCGTAGTGTTCCTCATACCATGCGATTGTCTCGTTGAGGTATCTGCTGGATTTCTTTTGCTGACGCCAGAGGCAGGTGCAGATGAGACCTATTCCATCAATGATTATCAGATAGGAATAGGCTCCAGGAGCGAGTTTGTCGTTGAGTTGGAAAGCGACGTGGTTGGGGTGGTCGGTATGAAAAATCTCTCCGAAGGCAACAGCACTGGATTCCTTTGGCCCAGCAGCGATTATGTCGCATTCACTGGGGTCCTTGCGTGTCTCATAGTGGATATTTGCACCAGCAGCAAGGGCCATCCGCTTGAATCCTTGATCGATGCAATGTTCGTCGGTTCCACGCTCGACGACTCTGAATGCAACTCCATTGGTTACTGGATTACTGATTTCGTCATCTGGGTGGATGAGGTCGATGATGCTGAATGCATCCGACTTGAATTCGTCAGGATCCAAACCCCATCCACGCATCTCGTCGAAGAAGTCGGTATCACTGGTCCAATTCTCAATACCTTGGAAATCGCCGTCGAAGCGCGCGCCTGAGTCCTTACGAATCTCGTGCACATGGACCTCGTACCCTTGATGCGCAAGTATGGTCGCAGCCGAGAGCCCCGAAAGTCCAGCCCCGAGGATGTCAATGCGGCGGGTCACGTCGCGTCGACCCTGATGCCGTGTTTGAATGGTTCCTTGTCTGGCGAGGCATTGAAGCGCTGAGAGGGGATGGGGCTTCATGCCTCGAGTCGTGGTTCGCGTCGAGTCCGAGAAACTCGAACCTGAGAATCTTCGAGGGCTGGTCGACCTACAGGGCTGTGGTAGCGTGGTATCCTTCGTTGGTCTGACTAGGGGTGTGGACGACGGCGTCGAGGTTGAGAGACTGGAATTCGACGCCTGGGAGGAGAAGCTTCCGTCAGTGCTCAACCGATTGGCATTCGACGCGGTTGAGCGCTTTGGTGTCTCATCGGTGGTAATTGCGCATCGTACAGGTGTAGTATTACCCGCCGAACCAATCGTTTGCATTCACGTTGGAAGCCCACATCGAGCTGAGGGCTTTGAGGCCTGTTCTTGGCTCATAAGTGAACTCAAGGCGCAAGCGCCGTTATGGAAGAAGGAAGTTCGAGCCGACGGTGAGTTATGGAAGGCTGGACTAGGCTGAGTGATTCGACTGCTCATTCATCGCATCGAAGCGGCGATGTCGTTTACAGCATGAGGCACATTTGAGGCGATTCCCTCGACCATCATCCAGCCGTGACCCTTGACTCCGTCGCCAACACAGCGGATGCCTTCAACTCCGACATCCATCGGCAGTTCGGCACCTTGCGGTGCGCGATTACACGGCCAGTTCCGATGATATGTATGGACGCAGATTTCCTCGCCATGATCGGCGAGCCAAGGGATTGACTCGTAGAGGTCCTCGCGCCCTTTGCTAATCTCGGATTTGACCGAGGCGTCGGGTACGAATTGGTGAGTGATCATCAGATGCTTTCCTTCAGGCGCGAGGGTCGGGTCGGAGAAGGTTGGAATGACAAAGCCTCCGACCCGCTCAAGATTAGGCAACATTGTCACCCCGCTACTACGTACCGGAATGTCATCATCGAGCGCGAAGCAGAACCCGATTCCACCCACTGCTTGAGTGTTTTTGACCTGCTCTCGCACGCTGTCGGCCACTTCGAAATCGTCTGATAGCGCCTTCAGCAAATTTGGGTGGCCGCCATTGTGAATGATTGAATCCGCGCCGACCCAACTTGCTTCATCCCGGCCACGTCGTCGCACTCCGACGCAGAATCGGTGCTCTTTCGTCGATTCCTCCGCAGTTCCCGGAAGAATCTCAGTCACTTCATGACTCAATTTGACGCGCGCACCATTCTCCCGAAGGTCCGCGCGCAATCCATCGATTACACCCTTGCATCCTCCCTTCGGAATGTGCGGCCGATCTGACCAGAAGGAATTCTGCAATATCCGAACCACAGTCGAGGCCGGCATCTGATCGAAGCGCAGACTCACAGCAAAATTCGAGAAAGCATCGAGAAAATCGATGAACTCGTCGCTGAACCTCCTCTGAAGCCAAGTCCGTCCATCTACGGTTTCGTCTCCCCATGCTTGCTTGGCACCCTTGGCAAGAAGTCTTGGAAGATTGATTGCATCCTTTGCAGAGAACCACGGCAATAACCCATAAGCGGAGTTTGCGGACTGAAAATTTCCATCTTTTATTCGACACGCAAAGTGGCTGGTAGGTAGGAATTCTACTCCATGACGACCGAGGTCTAACCCACCTTTCGAACGAGGGCCAAGTATCAGGTCTGAGAACGGTCCTTTGCGTCCGTGCGGAATCATGTGGACCGCACCAGTGGGAATCTGATATCCGTCGTGATCATGTTGTGTGAATCGACCACCTGCAAAGGACATCCGCTCGTAAACAGTGACGTCGAAGTCACCCGTTTGGGCAAGCCGAGCAGCGGAGCCAAGCCCACCGACTCCAGCTCCGACAACGAGTGCCTTCGGCTTTCCCATTCATAGATCACCACTCAGGCGTAGACCAGAGCCCCAGTTGGGCACCAGAGAAGACAGCGAAGGCAATCCGTGCAATTTTTTTCAATGACCTCGCATAATCCTTCGACGATGAGGGCATCGTCTTGGCAAGCCATTAGACAATAGGAACATCCGACGCACAAGTCGTTGATGACCTGCAGTTTCTTGCCCTCTTCACTTGGCCTGTCATGGTCGACCCCCGACTCGAGTTGTGGAACTACCCCTGGAGTAGCCTTGTCGCGGAATGCCTCTGCCACGGTTTGTAGTAATCAATCTAGTATTTCAGAACCACGTTCCTCTTCCGAGTCTCTGATTAGGGATACACACCTCCGCCATCCTGAGGCAGAGGGATGGAGGAATCGTTCACGGGGATAATCGATGTCGGTTCGAAGCCTGTCGTTTCCCGCGAAGCTGTCGCAACGGGACTGCTTCGTCTCTCACCTGAAAGTCTGGATGTAGTAGCGAATGGCCGCTCGGTCAAAGGAGATGTTCGGGAGGCCTCCACTATCGCAGCGATTCAGGCTGTGAAAGAGACGCCACGTATGCTCCCTCACTGCCATCCAATCCCTATCGAGGGCTGCACAATAGATTGGGCGTTCGAACAAGATGCAGAGGGCGGTGTCGGAGGAGGTGCTTTGCGTTGCACGGTCACCGTTCGAACGCACTGGACAACCGGCGTGGAAATGGAGGCACTTTGTGGAGTAAACGCAGGGCTGCTCTGTGCTTGGGATATGCTAAAATCAATCGAGAAGGACTCTGAGGGGCAGTATCCGAGC
>Ga0114933_10001241_pt1 | contig 28745 bp, 24 predicted proteins | sample 4SBtaG_FD_89691 | JGI IMG/M metagenome (GOLD analysis project Ga0114933, IMG submission 89691) | Deep subsurface microbial communities from Kolumbo volcano to uncover new lineages of life (NeLLi) - 4SBTROV12_W25 metaG | ecosystem: Environmental > Aquatic > Marine > Volcanic | place: Kolumbo... | reverse complement strand
TCGATGTAAGTGATTTAAAAACTTACTCAGATCTTGATGACCTGATCGGTGATCCGGAATTTGACTTGATTGATATTTGTCTGCCGCCGATGCTGCATGTTGATGTAGCCGTTGCTGCGTTAAATGCTGGCAAGCACGTGCTCATTGAGAAGCCAATGGCACTTAGCACATCTGAATGTGATGCGATTGTTGCAGCTGCGCAAGCCAATGGTAAACAGGCATTGGTGGCACACGTATTGCCATTCTTCCCTGAACACATGTATCTGCGCGGTCTGGTGGAGTCCGGAGAATATGGTGCATTACTCGGCGGTCACTTTGACCGCGTAATTTCTGATCCTCTATGGCTCGATGATTTCTGGGACATGGAAAAAGTCGGTGGGCCACTGGTAGACCTGCACGTGCATGATGCACATTTGATTCGCGTATTGTTTGGTATGCCCAACGCTGTATCGACAAATGGCCGTATGCGTGGAGACGTCGTCGAGTATTTCAATTCGCAATTCCTGTTTGATGACCCATCGCTTGTTGTAAGTGCAACGAGCGGTGTTCTGCGGCAGCAGGGACGATCGTTCATGCACGGATATGAAGTGCACTTTGAGCAGGCTACGGTGCAATTCCGATCGGCCTTTCACGTTGATGAAGCAGATATTTCTTCATTGAAAATTATTGACTCGCAAGAGCAGGTAATTCGCCCGGATCTCGGTGATGCAGATGAAGTCAGTGCATTTGTGCTTGAAATCAGTGAAGCGGCAAATGCAATCGAGTCAGGAAACCCATCAGCGTTGCTCGGTGGTGATTTGGCTCGAGATGCTATCGAGTTGTGTCATGCTCAGGCAAGCTCAGCAGCTGGCGGCGAAGTCGTCGTGATGGACAACTAGTCAATACGATTGGTTTCGGAAACTGACTCCGCATGTCAGGCAGCTAATCTCTACAACCCATCTAACCTGAACTCGTGGGTGTAGTTAGTCCGGTTATTTCAGTTCTACACGAGTTGTTTTTCACTAAAAAAACAGCCTGTTTTCTGCTGTGTCCTACTCTTCTCTTGGCGGCAGAAATATAGCTCCAATTTCGCGTTAAACGTAATGCGATCTGCCGCAAAAGCACTAATTAGAGAAGTTGTTTGCGGTATCACCGAATGACCACAGCGGATTTCAATTCAAAAGCCAACTGCACTGGAAGTGTCTTGCGTCGATGCTTGCTAGCATTAGCGGTATTGGTGTTCTCCCTGCTAGCTGGTGATTACACAGCTTCTGTATATGGTCAGACACCTGGTAAATCGCAAGCCACACTCGCTGCACTTGAAGATGCATTGAGCACTGGAGAACGCTTTGAGGAGCGTAGTCAGTGGGGCGATGCTCTTCGGCATTACCAGAAGTCGGTCAAGCAGTTTCCTCGGCAAGCGGAACTACGTCGGCGGTTAATTACTGCAAAGGCACACGTTGACGTTGACCGCCGGTACAGCGACGCGAGTTTCTCGCGATCATTAAGGGTGCTTGACCATCGGTTGTCCATTGACGTTTTGGAAGAGATTCTTCTGAAAATTGATACGTACTATGTCGACACTCCGAATTGGAATCGCATGTGTGAAGTGGGTAGTCGGTTTGTTGCTGTAGCACTTGAATCGCCATCGTTCCTTGAATTTCACGGCGTTGTAAATAATAAGGCACGAATTGCGCCAGCCCGTAAACAGATCTCGGATTGGGCAAGCACGAGTCGAATCCAAAGTCGCAGAGACTTGATGACACATATCTCGATGGCATCTCATTACGTCTCCCGTCAGACTGGAATCTCTTCGCAAAGTATCGTGATGGAGTTTGTGTCCGGTGTGATGTCGTCGATGGACCGATATTCTGCATTCCTGACGGGTAACCAGCTAGACGAGACGTTTTCGCAAATCGAGGGGAATTTCGTCGGGTTAGGCGTTGAGCTAAAAATTCAAAAACAATGTCTGGAAATCGTCCGTGTCATTCCAGGTGGACCGGCTAGCGTGGCAGGGGTGGTCTCCGGTGACCGCATTGTGGAGGTAGAACGTCAGCGAATTGGTTTGCTTCCGTCAGACGTAGCTGCTGACATGCTAAAGGGCCGTGAAGGCAGTACAGTGGAATTGTGTTTGACCACTTCTGAGAATCAAACCAAGCGACTCACCGTAATGCGTAAACGAGTTGTGTTACCGGGTGTTGAAAACGTCCACATAGCCGACGACGAGAACGGTGTCGGTTACATTCGAATTGCTAGTTTTCAAAAGACCACTGACCGCGACGTCGAGGCAGCACTTTGGAAACTACACCGTCAGGGCATGAAAAGTCTGATTATCGATGTACGTGGAAACCCAGGTGGGTTGCTTTCTGCAGGTGTTCACGTCGCCAATCGATTCCTAAAGGACGGTCGGATAGTCGCGACACGTGGTCGTAGCGATAACGAAGATGTTGACTACACTGCAAACGCTATTGGCACATGGAGCATACCGCTGGTGGTGCTGATCGATGGAAATTCAGCCAGTGCAAGTGAGATATTTGCCGGTGCGATTGCCGACACGAATCGCGGCACTATTGTTGGTAGTCGTAGTTTTGGTAAGGGCAGTGTACAGGGTATTTTCCCGTTATCATCATTCAATTGCGGAATACGATTGACCACAGCAAAATTCTATTCACCCTCGGGTCGTACAATTAGTATGAACGGCGTGAATCCCGACGTGGTAGTCCAGCAAGTCGCCAAGCCGATGAGTGACGGGACGCTTCCGCTTGCTCAATCCGATCCGGTGCTTGCGGTTGGTATCAAGCGAGCGATTTCTAAATAGACCAACCCAATTACTCTTATTCTGTGGTTTTGCCCAAGACAGGCAATGCGCAATCTAAGCACACGCCGCGTTCACCTCGCAAAAATGTAATTTGTGCAGCTTAACCGGCGCAAAATATGCATTGTCGCCTAGGTGACAATGCAAAAATGATGGGTTATAAAAATGCTTGTTCCTGCTTTAGTTGCCGCAAACAAATGGTAACCAACGAAGTAGTTGGTGCTTGTTTTTGCGGAGTAAAGTAATAACCACCGTTGATCAGGCCAAATTAGGCGGAGTCTGGTTCATTGTGGTTAACAAATGAAATATCGGAGTTTACATCGAATGGCAATTTCAAAACTCGAATACATCTGGCTCGATGGTTATGCACCAACCCAAAGCCTACGATCAAAGACACAATGTAGAAGTGACTTTGGCGGAACACTTGAAGAATGTCCAATGTGGTCGTTTGACGGTAGCTCAACAGAGCAGGCTGATGGAAGTGATTCAGACTGCTTGCTAAAGCCAGTCGCGATCTATGCTGATCCGGGCCGAAAGAATTCGTATCTGGTGATGACCGAAGTTCTTAACGCTGATGGTACACCTCACGCCACCAATGGACGTGCAACCATCGAAGACGGCGATGATGATTACTGGTTTGGCTTTGAACAGGAATACTTCCTGTGGGACACGCTTACTGACCTGCCACCAGGATTCCCGGTACGTGGTTTCCCACGTCCTCAAGGACCTTTTTACTGCTCAGTAGGCGCCAACAACGCATACGGTCGAGACTGTGTTGAAGAACATCTTGATACATGTTTGGAAGCCGGCTTGAATGTTGAAGGTATCAACGCTGAAGTTGCAGCGGGTCAATGGGAATTCCAGATTTTCGCTAAGGGTGCTCAAAACGCTGGCGACCAAATCTGGGTAGCTCGTTACCTTCTGGAACGTATTGGTGAATCCTACGGTTACGCCATCAACTGGCACCCCAAACCGTTGGGCGATACCGACTGGAATGGTTCAGGTATGCACGCTAACTTCTCAAACAGTGATATGCGTGAATCCGGCGAAGAAGCCACGTTCACCAAGATCTGTGATAAGTTCGGCGAAAATATCGAACGTCACATCAGCGTTTATGGAGCTGATAATGATCAGCGACTAACCGGTGCTCACGAAACGCAATCAATCGATCAGTTCAGCTACGGCGTATCTGATCGTGGTGCTTCGATTCGTATCCCGGTTGGAACGATTGAAGATGGTTGGAAAGGTCGATTGGAAGATCGTCGTCCAGCATCGAATGCAGATCCTTATAAGGTTGCTGCAGCGATCATCAAGACATGTAAAGAAGCATAAGCAGAGAGTATTCTCTGAGCTGCTCTTTACACTTGAGCAAAATCAAATAGGCGTGGTCGTCTTAGTGATGACCACGCCTATTTTTTGTAATTTTTGTGGTTGGTCGAACAGGCGAGTGCATTCTATGGCCCGCACGCTTCACCGATGCTCTGCTCACCATCACTAGCAGTGAAGTGACTCAGGACGTCGACCGTAGATCTTAAATATCAACTGGTAATCACCATTTCGTTCGCCACGTCGATCTCACAAATGGCACACGGTCAGGCTCCTCTAGGTACTCAGCGATGACGTCATCGGTTACTTCACGCAATGTGTACAGTGCTACGTTTCCCCTCTGACATGTTTCGGTCAGGATTCCACCGTGGGCAAGGTTTGTTATTTTCCGTCCGGTCTTACATGCGGCTATCCAATGTGCGAGATGATCGTATTCAGTAACTGTTGTGATAAATCGCCAACTAAGGTTTGCCCCTGAATTGGGTATTAGTTGCGGTTTTCCACCTAATTCCGGTATGAATACTCGGCCGCGTTCTCCAATTACCATGACACCGTTCGCAGGAGGTCGGTTTACTCCGATATGAGCGAGTGGTAATTCCCATCCACCGTCGTACCAGTGGATCGTAAATGGATCGACATTTGGGCTTGTGACATCCATTTCCACGACGCTTGCTTTCGGAAAATGGTGATTGCTCGCATCTTCTGATGCGGCACGCACGCGAGTGGGCAAGGATAGACTCAGCCCTTCAAACACTGTGTCGAGTAAATGTGGTCCCATATCACCAAGAGCACCGCATCCAAATTGCCACCAACCTCTCCATTGAAACGGGTGCAGGTCACGGCGGAATGCGACGGGTTGGGAAGGGCCAAGCCATAAATTGAAATCCAGCGTTTTGGGTGGTCGCTGTCGGCGTGGCTTTATGTCGCCCTGAACCCAAATGGGTCGATTCGTCCAGGCATGACATTCTTTGATAGATCCGATCAGTCCTGATTTGAGCAAGGCGACCGCCTCCCGATAGCCGGCCTTGCCGTGATGTTGGTTTCCCATTTGGTGATTCAATTTAGAACGAGCATCCAATGCAATTAGATCACGGACTTGTTGAATGGAGTAAGCGAGCGGTTTTTCGATGTAACAGTGAATTCCGAGATTGTCGGCGGCCGTGGCAATGTGGCTGTGTAGATGGATCGGTGTGCTAATGACAATTGCATCCAATTCGCATTCATCGAGCATCCGCCGATAGTCTAGGTACTGTAAAGCATCAGGCACCTGTTCTGAGGCAACCGCTAGCCGATTTGTATCCGGATCGCAGACGGCAACGAGTTGTTCTGCGCTGCAGCCGCTAAGATGGTTGATGCCGTGCTGACCAATACCAACGATCGCTATACGCAATGGACTTTTCTGAGCAGCTGATGTGGTGAGTGCACTGGACGTAAGCAGGCCTGCTGAGTTATTCAGGAATTGTCGTCTGGTTGGTTTTAACATTGGCTTGTTTTATCCTCTTGGCCTGTGTTGATTATGACTTATCCTTAACAAACAAGCCTTAGCAATTGTGCGGCTGCTTTTACGTAGCTGCTAAATCACGACTTCATATCAGGACCTATTATTCTTGGCCGATTCACTTAAAGACGTTCTGGAATCTCATCAAATCGCATTGTCTGATCATCAGATCCAGCAATTGGAGGAATACTGCAGGTTGTTGTGGTCGTGGAACAAGAAGATAAATCTCACACGCCACACCGACTATGAATTGTTTGTTACGAGGGATTTGATCGACACGATTGAATTATCCAAATTGATTGGTGAAGGGCAGGAGGTGCTTGACTTTGGAAGCGGTGGCGGAGTGCCTGGGATTCCGCTTGCGATACTCAGGGATGATATTGACGTGAGTCTTTGTGAATCTGTTGGTAAGAAAGCCAAGGCACTGGCGAATATCATAGGTGAACTACGGTTGCCGGTTCCAGTAAATCATGCGCGTGTGGAAGATTTACTAGATGATTTGAGATTTGACGTCATTACATGCCGCGCCGTTGGTCCGCTTTGGAAGCTCTGTTTCTGGTTGAATGAACATTGGCATTCCATCATTCAGGTCCTAGCAATTAAAGGACCGAAGTGGGTAGATGAACGAGCAGAAGCCCGGCATCGCGGGTTAATGAAGGGTGTGAATCTCAGGAAGGCCGCGAGTTATCCGATGATCGGCACGGAATCGGAAAGCGTCATCCTCAAGATCTGGCCCGGCTATCGCGACGAGCCTTAAGAGGTCAGGCATCGTGACATGGTTCTCAACTGTGCCAAATATTAGGTAGTAGCCTGTGGCGCAAATACCGGAATCGAGAATCAAAACTTTACCGTCTGCCATAATCGCCGACGATAATCGCTAGAACCGTAATATTCGGACACCTACATAGCCACCGCTGCTGGCGTTCACACATTAGGTCAGTTGTCGATATTTCGACCTTGGCCTAGACTGAAATATTACCCCACCATCGAAGGCATGGACCTTTGATAATAAAACCTTACTAGCGGTTCGGCTGCCGTCGATCACATGAAAATAACAGGCAATGTCCGGATATAACTTAACGCACCTAAAACAGCTGGAAGCAGAAAGCATTCACATCATTCGTGAAGTTGCCGCGGAATTTGATAATCCCGTAATGCTCTATTCTGTTGGGAAAGACTCTTCCGTCATGGTTCAATTGGCGATGAAGGCGTTTTATCCAGCTAAGCCACCCTTTCCATTGATGCACGTGGACACGACATGGAAATTCCGCGAAATGATCCATTTCCGCGAAGAATATGCACGCAAAGAACTTGGATTGGACGTCATCGTTCATATCAATGAAGAAGGCAAAAAGCTAAATATTGACCCTCTTGAGCACAGTGGAAAACACACGACCGTAATGAAGACGGAAGGGTTAAAACAAGCGCTCGACAAGCATCAATTCGATGCTGCATTTGGTGGAGCACGTCGTGACGAAGAAAAGTCACGGGCGAAGGAACGAGTATTCTCATTCCGTGACCAAAATCATCGATGGGATCCGAAGAATCAGCGTCCGGAACTCTGGAATATATACAACACGCGAGTGAACAAAGGTGAGAGCATCCGGGTGTTTCCGTTATCAAATTGGACAGAGTTGGACATCTGGCAATACATCCATTTAGAGAACATACCGATTGTGCCGCTCTACTTTGCCGATGAACGACCGGTCGTTTACCGTGACGGCGTGATGATTCTGGTAGACGATGACCGTTTGGAATTACTTCCGGGCGAAGAACCGGAAATGAAACGCGTTCGATTTAGAACACTTGGTTGCTATCCATTGACTGGTGCGGTGGAATCCGATGCAACGACACTTCCTGAGATTATTCAGGAGATGTTACTTGCAACAACTTCGGAACGTCAGGGTCGTGTAATTGACAATGACGATGAAGGCAGCATGGAAGATAAGAAAAAAGAAGGCTACTTCTAGACCTTTTAGAAACTAGATAAGACATTAACGGCAACTTGGCAAAATGAGCCATCAATCAGATTTAATTGCGACTGACATCGATGCCTATCTGGCACAGCATGAGCGTAAGGAATTACTGCGCTTTATTACTTGTGGCAGCGTAGATGACGGCAAGAGCACGCTCATCGGTCGATTGCTATACGATTCAAAGATGATCTACGAAGATCAACTTGCCGCCCTCGAAAGAGACTCGGTTACGCATGGAACGACCGGTGGAGATTTTGATCCGGCACTTCTAACAGACGGATTGCGGGCAGAACGCGAGCAGGGCATTACGATCGATGTCGCGTACCGTTATTTCTCAACGGCCAAGCGAAAGTTCATCATTGCTGATACACCCGGGCATGAACAATACACCCGGAATATGGCGACCGGTGCCAGTACTGCTGATCTCGCAATCATCCTGGTGGATGCGCGTCACGGTGTGCTGACCCAAACCAAGCGTCATAGCTTCATCGTCTCATTGCTTGGTATCAAGCACGTGCTAGTCGCCATTAACAAGATGGATCTGGTTGAATACAGCGAAGAGAGATTTAACGAGATTCGCCAGGAGTACATGGACTTTTCGGCACGATTGGATATCCCTGACCTGCATTTCATTCCGATATCAGCGTTGCTTGGTGACAACGTTGTTGATCACAGCGAAAACATGACGTGGTACGAAGGTTCGACGTTGATGAATTTCCTCGAGTCAGTGTATATCGGTTCAGACCGAAACTTCCAGGATTTCCGACTGCCTGTTCAACTCGTAAATCGGCCACACCTGGACTTCAGAGGGTTCTGTGGCACGATCGCTTCGGGGATCGTTCGCACGGGCGATGAAGTGATGGTTATGCCATCAGGCAAGACCAGTAAAGTGAAATCGATCGTCACGTTTGACGGCGACTTAGACGAAGCATTTCCCCCGCTGAGCGTGACGCTAACGCTTGAAGATGAAATTGACTGTAGTCGTGGAGACATGATTGTCCGCCCGGGTAACACGCCCCAATCGAAGAAACAGGTTGGAGCAATGGTCGTCTGGATGAGCGACGAACAAATGGTTCCAGGGAAAGAGTACCTGTTCAAACAGGGTACCAAGATGGTCACTGGAAATATCGATACATTGCGATACCAGGTCGATGTCAACACGCTTCATCGAGTCGACGCACCCACGCTGGGGTTGAATGAAATTGGCCGGTGTAACTTGTCGTTGAGCGAATCACTCTGTTTTGATAGCTACAGGAAGAACCGCGGTACCGGCGCTTTCATTATCATCGATCGGATCACTAATGTAACCGTGGCCGCTGGTATGATCATCGACCGCACTTCAGGCGACTCTCAGGTAGACTTGTGGGAAAGTGACGAAGAATCATCTGGCGGCGAGCAGTTTAGCACGGTAGACGCGGACCAACGCAAAGCAAGATTCGGACAGAACCCTGCCACCGTCTTGCTCACTGGATTAACTGGTAGCGGCAAGACGACCATTTCACAGGCATTAGAGCGTCGCCTGTTTGACCAGGGTCGTGCTTGCACGGTTCTTGATGGTGTACAAATGCGTCGCGGGCTGTGTAAGGATCTTGGGTTTACGGCCGCCGAGCGTTCAGAGAATCTAAGACGAAGTGCAGAAGTGGCCAAGGTAATAAACAATGCTGGTCTAATCTGTATCTGTGCATTTGTCGCACCGAGTGAGGATGTCAGACAGAAGGTCGGTGCAAATATCGGTGAAGACCGGTTCTTCGTCGTGCACCTCAATGCTCCGATCGAAGTATGTCGCGAACGGGATGAGGAAGGATTCTACGACAGAGCAGATAGCGGGGAAATTACTGACTTCCCAGGTGTATCAAGTCCTTACGATGTACCCGAATCACCAGCACTTGTGATCGATACCAGTGAACATTCAGTGAGCGAATGTGTCGATCAAATTGTACAAATGCTTGAAGATAACGACGTTTTGTCGTAGCTGATGACGAATCTTTGAGCGTTGCATGTTATACGTCGTAGTACATGCAGAATTCGTAAGGGTGCGGTCGCAGCCTTAGTGCGTCCACTTCGTTTGTTCGCTTGTAGTCAATCCAGGTCGAAATCAGCGATTCATCCATGACACTGCCGCGCAGCAGGAATTCATGATCCTGCTCCAGTGCATCGAGCGCGTCACCAAGTGAAGCAGGCGTGCTGGGAATAGCAGCGAGTTGCTCTTCATCTAAATCGTAGATGTCACAGTCGAGTGGTTCACCAGGGCTGATCTTGTTTTGAATTCCGTCGATCGTCGCCATAAGTAGCGCCGTAAACGCAAGGTAAGGATTGCAACTTGGATCCGGACAGCGAAATTCTACACGCTTGGCTTTAGGGTTGTTGCTGTACATCGGGATGCGGCATGCTGCGGATCGATTGCGTTGTGAATATGCCAAATTCACAGGTGCTTCATACCCGGGCACCAGTCGCTTATAGCTGTTGGTCGTTGGATTCGTAAACGCGAGCAAGGCGGGGGCATGTTTCAAAATGCCGCCAATTGCGTGAAGTGCGGTTTCACTGAGACCGGCATATCCACTACCGGCAAAAACTGGGTCGTCATTTTGCCAAAGTGAAATATGAGTATGCATGCCACTTCCGTTATCACCAAAGATGGGCTTGGGCATAAACGTCACAGTTTTTCCAGCTTGGGCTGCGACGTTTTTCACGATGTATTTGTAGATCATGATCTGATCTGCCATCGTGAGCATATCCTGATATTTCAGATCTATTTCAGCCTGCCCGGCTGTTCCCACTTCGTGGTGCTGGCATTCCACGTCCAGGCCAGCTTTGATCAGCGTCCGCATCATTTGATTGCGGAGATCCATATGATGATCTGTGGGTGGTACGGGGAAGTAACCTTCCTTGTGCCGTATTTTGTGCCCCAGGTTGGGTGCTTCTTCCCGACCACGATTCCATTCACCTTCAATACTGTCCAGATGGTAAAAGCCCTGATTGGCCGTCTGATCAAAGGCTACATCGTCGAGAATGAAGAATTCAGCTTCGGGACCAAAATAAGCCTGATCCGCGACCCCACTGTGCTTGAGGTAGTTGATCGCACGCATGGTGATGGTGCGTGGATCTTTTGCATATTCTTCACCAGTAATGGGATCCTGGATATTACAGATCAGGTTGAGCGTGGGAAGCTCAGTGAATGGATCAACGAACGCGGTATCTGCCTGAGGCAGAATCAGCATGTCACTTTCATTGATCGATTGCCATCCGCGGATGCTTGATCCATCAAAACCCAAGCCAGATTCAAATACGTCTTCAGTTAGGTGTTTTACCGGTATGGTCGTATGATGCCATGTTCCCGGTAGATCCGTGAATCGCAGATCTACCGCCTTGATGTCATGCTCTCGGCATAATGTAAGGACTTCAGTTGGTGTCACGGCTGATTACCTCCCGGCGGAATTCGGGTCTACAGTCACACAATAAGAGTTAGCTGCGTTCAACGCGTGCTTTGAGTTTGGCAACGGCGTCCTGAAACTCAGCTCTCAGTTCATTGAATTTATCAACACACTTATCACCATCTGCTTTGACATAATCCATGATGATGTCTTCGGTGGCGATAAACTCATCGACGATGTCCGCGACTTCTTCAACGATGTCCAGTGGGATGTTTGTAACACCATTTGCATCGCCGTGCAGCAGATCCCCGTTGTTTACCATCAATCCGCCAACACGGACAGGCAGCCCGAGATGTAGCATATGGCAATAACCATGTGAGACGATCGTATTTCCCGTAAATACCGGATAGCCTAGTGCTTTAACCTGTTCCAAGTCACGTCCGCCACCATTGGTGACCAGACCTGCTGATCCGTATGCCTGATAGGTGGAGCACATAACTTCTCCAAATACAGCTGAGACAGCAGGATCGTCCAGATCCTGAAAGACTACGACTGGCGGTCCGGGAAGTTCTTCAAAGGCGGCTAGTTGAGCGCCGATGCTACCATATGCATCTCCACCCACAGGCGGTGCATCGCTTCTAAAGCATGCAGTGCTGGCATAGCCAACCATCGGTTTGAAGTCTGGAAAATTCGACTTGATTCGTCCATCCATGTAGCCAGTGTTTCGGGGACGTACGTTGAAAAGCTCAATGACATTGCAAATCGTCGGGGAGTCGAACTCAGCCAGCTTATCCAATGTTGCTTGGGTGATCGCCATGGGTAAATAACTTCCTTTCACCAATTAATTCTGCGTTTGTACGAGATTACCAAACTATTCAGGTGTGTGGAATTACCGTGACCAGTTTTCATGCGGACTTATGACATTGGGCGTTCTGGCTGAGGTAACATAAAACGGTTCAGCCATGAAATATCTTTACAGGTAATTGCACATTGATAATTAGAATTCCAACCCTGATGCTCCTGTTTGCCTTTGCATTTGCGGCAAACGAAGTTTCAGCAGCAGACATTATTGAGACCTTGGCGGGCACTGGTCAGCCCGAGAATAATGGGAATAGCGGCGTCGGTACTGAGGTCAACGTTAAGGACCCATTTGGTGTGGAAATTGGCCCAAAGGGCGGATTGTATATCACCGAAGTTGGTAATCATCGAGTCATGCGACTGGATCTGTTAACTAGCAAGTTGGTCACGATTGCCGGTACAGGTAAGAAAGGCTACAGCGGTGACGGCGGTCCCGCAACAGAAGCTGAATTAAACGAACCATATGAAGTGCGATTTGATACTGCGGGGAATATGTATTTCGTGGAAATGCAGAATCAGTTGGTTCGCCGTGTTGATGCAAAGACTGGCATAATCACAACTGTCGCAGGTACCGGTAACAAAGGATTCAGTGGTGATGGTGGGCCTGCCACCGAGGCGACCTTTAGTTCACCGCACAGTATCGATCTGGATGAATCGGGCAATATTTATATCGCTGATATTGGAAATCATCGCATTCGGATGGTGGATGCCAAAACTGGAATCGTTACGACGATCGCTGGCAGCGATGGACGGACCTTGCCTAAAGACGGTCAAAAAGCCGCAGGAAATAGCGTGCTCGGCCCGCGTGCGTTGTTTTATCAGGACTCTGTACTTTGGGTGGCACTACGTGAAGGCCACAGCGTCTTCAAGCTGGATTTGAAGGCCGGTATCTGGCATCACGTAGCAGGTAACGGAAAGAAAGGATTCAGCGGTGACGGTGGCGATCCGCTCAAAGCGACATTCAACGGCCCCAAAGGCATCGCCGTAGGCCCCAAAGGAAACATATTTGTTGTGGACACAGAGAATCAGGCTATTCGAAAGATTGACCTGAAGAACAATCTCATCACTACGATTGCCGGACAGGGTCCTGAGCACCGCGGTGGTGCCGGGGATGGTGGACCTGCCACCCAATCGGAAATGGATCGTCCACATGGGATTTGTATTGATGCCTATGGTGGCGTATATATTGGAGATACGCTGAATCATCGCGTGCGGCGTGTTCGAGCAAAAAAACGATAACACTTGTGTGGTTCTACTGAATCACTGAACTGGAGATATAGAGATATGAATCGCAGACAACTTTTTACCTCAGCAATTAGCACGGCAGTATTGGTTGCTAGTTTTTGCAGCTTACCGATGCTGGCTCAGGCAGAAGATGCAAAATCTTTTCGTGTCGGCATGATCGGTCTCGATACATCGCATTCGATCGCTTTTACCAAACTGCTAAACGATGAAGATGCTCCAGCAGAGTTGAGTAACTGCAAAGTTACCGTCGCTTACCCATGGGGTAGTCGTGATATCGAATCTAGTACCAGTCGAATTCCTGCATATACCGAGCAGGTAAAAGAAATGGGTGTGCGGGTTGTCGATTCCATTGATGAATTACTCAAGGAAGTGGATGTTGTATTACTTGAGACTAACGATGGTCGACCACACCTTGAACAGGCATTGCAAGTCATCAAGGCTGGCAAACCACTTTTTATAGACAAGCCCGTGGCGGGGTCCTTAGCTGATGCTGTTGCAATTTATAAAGCGGCTGCTGATAACAATGTCCCAGTATTTTCGTCATCCTCGCTTCGTTATTCCAAAGGTGCACAGGAAGTACGTGGCGGTTCAATTGGCAAAGTACATGCGTGTTTCAGTTACAGTCCGTGTCATCTGGAAAAGACACATCCAGACTTGTTCTGGTACGGAATCCATGGCGTGGAAGCGTTGTTTACAGCATTGGGCGCCGGTTGTGAATCTGTCGTGCGCAGCAGTACGGAAGACTCTGAAATCGTGACAGGGACGTGGACCGATGGGAGAGTAGGGACATTTCAAGGTATCCGAAACTACAAAGGTGGCTATGGCGGCACCGTGTTTGGTGAAAAAGGCACTGTTGAACTTGGCCCGTACCAAGGCTATGGCCCGCTGGTTGTCGATATCGTGAAATTCTTTAGAAGTGGTAAAACTCCGGTTGCAGCTGAAGAGACTCTTCAGATCTACGCATTCATGGAAGCTTCAGATGAAAGCAAACGACAGGGTGGAGTGCCAGTGAAAATTGCCGATGTAATGAATAAGGCAACCAAACAAGCTGAAGCCAAACTGAAAAACTAGACACTCGTTTAAAGGACAACCCAAGTGGAATGGATAATTATCACAATTCTGCTTGGGTTGGCTCTATTCCCGGTTTTGGTTGAATCACGTCGATTGTCAGTGATTCGATCAACGGCGCTCTCCACAATTCTCTTTGTAAGTGGAATAGCGGGAATCGTAACGATCGCGATTTTCAATATCGACCAACCGGATTTGGCAGAGAGCACTGTCGTAAATCGTCCGACGCGTGTAAAGAAAGACGGTTACGGTCGTAGCAAGCGATGTCAATCATGTCATCAGTCACAACACCACAGCTGGAGTCACTCGTACCACAGTACGATGACACAAGTCGCAGACGAGGCCGAAATCCTTGGCAACTTTGACCAAACTCTGCAAATTGGTGAGCAGAGATTCATCCTGTCGCATGACGATGATGGGTATTGGGTCGAGCTGAAGGTACAAGTTGCCAATGGTTTCTCGCCACTTTACGACAAGTGCAAAGTCGTGATGACGACCGGATCTCATCACTTTCAGCTGTATTGGTATACCTACCCGGCACAAATTCAACCCTTGGGTCCGAAGAAGATGCTTGGGTTACTTCCGTTCGCGTACAGCATCGAAGAGGAGAAATGGATACCGCGAAGTGCGACATTTCTCGGGCCACAGCATCATGTCGGTAACCAGGAAATCAGCAGATGGAACAATACGTGTATTCGCTGTCACACGACACATCCTCGGCCACACGTTGACGGTATCAAGGTCGAGTCGGAAGCGTCTGACTTTGGGATCTCCTGTGAGGCGTGTCATGGACCGGGTGACGCTCATATCGAACGGTTCAAGAATCCGATCACGCGATACGAAGCCCATTTGGCTAGTGAGAATACAGTTGATGACATCGTAAATCCGGCAAAAGTGGAAGATCACGGGCGACAGAGTCAGATTTGCGGATTTTGTCATAGCATGGCTTCGCTCACAGGGCAGGAACATCACGCACGGTTTCAGAAACATGGAACGGAGTATCGACCGGGAGATGATCTCACGAAGTTTCTCCACCTGATTCGTAAAACTGATGAAAATCATCCTATCACGCAAGCGATCCTGAAGAGTGACCCAACGTTTTTGGAGCAGGCATTTTGGCCGGACGGAATGGTCAGGGTAACCGGTAGGGAGTACACCGATTTGTTGGAATCAGCTTGCCACACACGCGGCAAGCTGACCTGCTTGAGTTGCCATAGTATGCATCACACCGATGATGGCGCTACATCATTGGAGGTCTGGAAAAACGACCAACTGCGGCCCGATTTAAAAAGCGACATGGCATGTTTGCAATGTCATGAGCAATTCAAAGAAGAATCGCATCTCAAAAGTCATACGCATCATTCGGCTACGAGTTCCGGGTCGCGTTGTTACAACTGTCATATGCCGCATACGACATACGGTCTGCTCGGCGCCGTGCGAAGTCACCAGATCACGTCACCAGCGATACAGGTAACCGTTCAAACTGGCAGGCTCAATGCATGCAATTTGTGCCACTTGGATAAGACTCTTGGCTGGGCAGCTGACTATTTGACGACGTGGTATGACCATGGCACTGTAGATATCCCCGAAGAATACGTTGGCGTTTCGGCTGTTGTTAAACAGGTTTTGAGCGGAGATGCAGCGCAACGTGCTATCGCGGGCTGGGCCATGGGTTGGTCAAGTGCTCATGAAGCGTCCGGATCCAAATGGATTCCCATGATTCTCAAGGAGTTGCTTAATGATCCCTATGAAGCTCTTCAGATAATTGCCATCAAGTCGTTTAGGAATATTCCCACAATTGCAAGCGTGCCATTTGACCTTCTGAACGCTAGTGCATCGTTTGAAGAGGTAACCGTCATTGCCCGCAATATGTGGAATCAAAGTGAAAAAGTACAAGAATCTAACAACGCAATTCTGATAAATCCTGACGGCACTTTTTCAACTGAAGGGCTGAGGATGCTCATGGAGCAGCGGGATGAACGACGCATTATTCTTGCTGAGTAACTATAGAGTTCCACGAAGGCACGTTAGACGGAGACGATTGGAAATACAATGAGTGAATTAAATCCGAATTCGGTTTATCGCCGGCACATGGTATTTGGCTGGTGGTCTCTCGCGGTATTCATGTCCCTTGGTGTTGTTCTGGAGTGCTTACATGCACTTGAAGTCTTGGAGTATTTAGCTAACGAAACACGGAGGATGATGTGGCGGCTTGCACATGCTCACGGTACACTGCTCGGCCTGCTGAACATTGCGTTTGCATTGAGTGCAGATAGGGTTCAACAAGGAAGATTGAAGCTGGCATCACGCTTGCTTCTGGTCGGCACGGTGCTGCTGCCAGGCGGATTCTTTGCCGGCGGAGTTACGACGTACGATAGTGACCCGGGGCCCGGTGTTTGGTTGGTACCTGTCGGAGCGATTGCGGCATTATCAGCGGTCGTGATTACGGCATTTGTGACAGGCAAAAACTCAAGTGATTGATGGATCGGCAATCAAATCCTGAATGGTCGCTTGTGTTACAGGATCGATTACGCCACGTTCTGTGACAATCGCAGTGATTAGTTCTGCTGGAGTTACATCAAACGCCGGATTGTAGACGCTCACATCATCGGGAGCAGTTTGACGGCCCATTCCATTGGTAACTTCCACTGGATCACGTTGTTCGATCGGAATCTCGCTACCCGATTCTAATGCGAGATCAAATGTATTAGATGGAGCGGCAATGTAGAACGGAATGTCGTGATGGCGTGCAAGTACAGCCAGCCCATACGTTCCGATCTTATTGGCTGTGTCGCCGTTTGACGCGATTCTATCAGCGCCAGTGATAACAGCCTGAACAAACCCCTGACTCATTACATGAGCGGCCATGTTGTCACAGATGAGCTTTGTCGGTACACCGTGCTGCATGAGTTCCCACGCTGTAAGTCTGGAACCCTGAAGCAACGGTCGTGTCTCGTCCACATATACCGTAAACTTGCCACCGAGATCGTGGGCGGTGAACAGAACGGACAACGCGGTGCCATATTCGCTAGTAGCAAGCCCACCGGCGTTACAGTGCGTAATGATACCCGCGGCCGATTGAATCAGCGGCGCTCCGTTACTTCCGATCGCATGACACATTCGGCGGTCATCGTCATGGATGCGTTTTGCCATGGACAGCAAGGCCTTTCGGCACGCTGTAGTATCATCAGCCGTTTGATTCACGGATTCCGTCATCTGGTTTAGCGCCCAGAAAAGATTAACCGCTGTTGGGCGACTTGTGGCGAGATACTTGGCAGCTTGTTGGACTTTGCTTCGCAGTTCGTCCACGGAAGTCGTCTGTACATCAAGATCGCGTATGGCGACACAGATGCCGTAAGCTGCAGCGATGCCGATAGCAGGAGCACCACGGACTTTGAGTTGTTTTATTGCCTGCCAAACATCTTCCACAGTCTGGCAAGAGGTGGTCACCAATTCGGTGGGTAACCGAGTTTGATCAATTAGATCAAGATGACCGGCCTCATTACCAATCCATGAAAGTGTCTCAGCAGCGGGCACTACAGTTGTTCCTGCAGTGCAGCATTTTTCGCAGCGATCTTATCGACTAGTGCGTTCTTGAACTCAGCAAGTTTTGCACGCAGTCCTTCATCAGCAGTTGCAAGAATCTGTACAGCGAATAAACCCGAATTGCGAGGTCCGCCCATTCCAACGGCCATGCATGCTACAGGTACATCACCAGGCATTTGAACAACCGACAGCAGGGAATCCATGCCACCAAGATCAGCGGTTGGAACTGGCAATCCAATGACAGGTAGTGTCGTGTGGGCAGCAACAACACCAGCAAGGTGGGCAGCGCCACCAGCGGCTGCGATGATAACCTCAAGTCCGCGGTCGCGAGCGCTCGTTGTATACTCCATCACAACTTCGGGTGTACGGTGTGCACTCATTACGTTTACTTCGTAAGGAACACCGAATTCTTCAAGTGCAGCAGCAGCCTTTTTGATTTTCGGCCAGTCACTATCGCTTCCCATCACAATACCGACGCGTGGTGTAGCTTGATCGTTCATGTTTTACCTTCCATGTAGTCTTGTGGTGTCGATCTGGCAATTGATTTGGTACCGACCGACCAAATAAGTTGATTTTGCTTAGAACTCCTGTCAGGAGTTCCCTATAAGATGTCCGAGTCAGCGCATCGAATCAAGCAGGCGCATGCCCGGCATGACTAGATTTTCAAAGGAAATTGGAAAGAATCCATCGCCACGCGTGGATGCGTCTAGTCCACAACGGTGCGGCATGGCTAAGACTCGATTCTTAAAGGCCGATTACTTGATTTCGTAGGCCTTTTCGGATTTGGCACTTCCACCGAAGGAAGCACGGAAGGTGTCAGCGACGCCTTCGATCGTCTTTTTCGGACCAGTTAGCTTGAGGAAGTAATTCCCCTTGTCCTTGACCATCAATACAACACCCAGCATCTTGTAGCCGGGAGTGGGAGCTTTCTTTCCCTGGATTGGGGGGCCAATTGGCTTGTTATAGATTCCACTCAAATCGATTATGTAGTACGGTCCTTGCTTTGATTTACCCTCGGTGACCTTCGATACGCGACCTTTAGAGCTGAACTGGCCTTCCCATCGTTCCAGGTTAGCGTTGACGCCACCGCCACCGCCACCGAAGAAGTAGACCGCTAATTCGCCACCTTCTTTGTCGCCATCTACAGCTGGCACCATAAGCGTGGCCAGTCGTAGCCGACTGCCGGTACCTGGTTTCCAGTTCTCGGGAACTGTAAGCGTGATATCCTTTGCTTCGACTTCCTTCGACTTAACCTTGTCGTCTGCTGAGACAGAAGAGGTCATGGTCGCAAATAGTAAGGCAACAATGCAGGTTATAGGGAGGATTCTCATGAGTCGTTAATACTTTCGAATTGAAGTGGTCTGGATGTCGTTACATCTACTAATAATTTGGACGGATGAAGATAGCTTTGTCTACTCCGGAGAGTTAGATTTCACAAAAAAGATAATGATCATCACTAGTGTGATCACGGATAGTAATCCGAGTACAAGTGCCATTGTCTTATTCTGCTTGTTTCGATTGTTCTTGTATTGCGGTAACGTTCGCTTTTCATCCTCGACGAAGTTGGCAAAAGGGCTGGCTACCGATTGGCGATCAAACTGTTGAAAGAAAGCATCGTCTTCCAGTGGTGATGCCGCAGCTGGCTCAGCCGACGCAACGTGCGATGTCACGGGCTCAGCCGTAACCGGTACAGCTGTTTCGACCGCTGTAGCTTGCGTGGTTGATATCGGTTCAAACGACACAGCCATCGAATCAAGCGATGGAATCTCATCCGATATCGACGTGTTGTCCGGTGGCAACGGCGGGTCATCCGGGTCATCCTGGGACGACGATACTTTCGGCGACTGCTCTGCGTGTTTGACCGGGTCTCCTTCGTTGTAGGAAAGTGGAATACGAAATCTCGATTCGCACCGGGGGCAGATACCGCGTTTGCCTGCCTGACTGACTTTGACATTCAGCTTTTTTTCGCATTTTGGACAGAGAAAACGGATACCCATGGCGGCAGGTGAATCTCGATGGTGGTGGTTAGTTTATGTGTCAGGTAATTATACGATGCTCAGATGCCAGATGTCATGACTTGTTTGCTGGACAGATCTCTTTGCATGTACAGAGGAAGGAGTCGAAAACGGAGGGCTTAAGGTTGCATCGGCCATGTCTCATCCAGAAATAGCCCGTTTTCGCTAATGAGCTCACCGTCTACAAAAATCTGTCCACCTTGTCGCAGATCGCACACCATGTCCCAATGCAGGCCGGATTCATTCTTTCCACCGGACTCCGGATAGGAAGCACCCACTGCAGCATGAAATGTGCCACCTATTTTCTCGTCGAACAAGACATTTTTCGTGTACTTCGTAATATGGTAATTCGTGCCAATTGCGATTTCGCCGAGGATTCGGCCCCCAGCATCCTGATCGAGCATCGACATTAGAAACTCTTCACCGCGAGTTGCTGACGCATCAACGACTTTACCATCCTTGAATTCCAATCTGATTCCATCGACCTCCCGACCGCCGTGTACTGCCGGAAAACTGTAGTTCACAATACCCTGAGTAGCCGTTTCAATTGGTCCTGTGAACACCTCACCGTCGGGAAAGTTCTCACGACCATCGCAATTGATCCAGATTCTGTCCTCTACCGCGAGTGTCAAATCAGTACCTTGTGGCGTTACGAATCTTATTTCACTTTTGCCATTTAGGTAGTCAGTTAGTCGCTGTTGGCGGATACTCAGTTCCTTCCATGCCGCAACCGGATCATCCAGATGCAACAGGCCGGCTTTAAACACAAAATCTTCATAGTCTTTCAACGACATCTCAGCATCCTGAGCATTGGACAGACATGGGAACTGTGTACCGCACCACCGCAATTCATTATTGGCAGCACGCTTGAGAAAAGTATCGAAGTACTTCTTTCTGCCCTGACTGCGAAGAGCCTGACGACCAGGATCGATTCCACTGAGGATTTTTGTGTTGGAACTGCCAAAGAGCGAAATCGAAACGTCGATGTTCTCGATTTCAAACTGGGTGATCGGGTTTTCGAATCGCACCTGTTCATCCGTGCCTTCAGACAGCAGTAATTCCGCGCATTCATCCGGTGCCATTTGGATAAACGGATTTCCACCGGCCGCAAGCACGGTTTCATATAGCTGGACAAGTAGCGGTTCGGTGATGGCTGAGCCTGTAAGTCTCACCAGGTCGCCTTCTTTAACACCGGTGCAGTAGTTCACGACAACATCTGCAAGTTTTTGATAACGTGGATCACGCATTTTCAGCTCTCACTTTTCTTATTTGATCGTATAGCAAAATGCCAACGATCGATTTGGAATCTGTAATTGTCTGGTCCATCACCATTTGCACAGCTTCACTCCAGCTGACAACCATGTTTTCGATATCCTCCCCCTCTTCCCGACAAGGAGCACCTTCGGATAGTCCCGTAGCGACATACAGGTGCATCCATTCATCGAGAATCCCAGGTGATAGGAGGAATCGATGGATCTGCTCCATGCTTGAGGCATGAAATCCAGTCTCCTCGATCAATTCCCGGTATGCGGTGTCGATAGGTGGTTCATTCGGCTCAAGCGTCCCGGCGGGAATCTCGACGAGAGCTTGATTCACGCTCACTCTGAAGTTGCGTATCAGGCACACATGGTCATCATCCACCATCGGTAAAATCGCTACTGCACCCGGATGACGCACGACCTGGCGTTTCTTGCCGTCTGGCTTATTAGGCGAAGCAGGGACTTCAACAACGTTAAACCGGGAAGTTTCCAGCAGTTGTTCTTCTTTGGACATTGAATTGGAAACACATGAAAGGAATGACGGTCAGATACATTACTGTAAGTACAGAATGGCATGGCACGATTATAATGTGGTGCTGACAAGCGTCTATCATGCAGAGGTGAAAACCAGAATTAACACCATGGCCAAAGAGCAGAGTGACCGCGAAGACATCATGCGAGAGGCGAAAGCTCTTACGCGCCGCGTATCATTAGATGTCAGCGGTTTTCCGGAAGTCGTCATCGTCGGTTTTAGACGGAATTCGGCAATGTCCATTTTTATAGATCAGGATCCGGTGTATCAGTTTAATTCTGTGGGTGAATTTCGCCGTGGTTATCTGGACGGAAAGTTAATCAAGGCCGAACAAGGCAAACTGGCATCACTTACTCGGCAACATCTGGATTATCAGGTTGTATTGATGCATCACGACTTGGACGAAGCTGAACACGCGGACTTCATTAGCCAGTTGCACTGTCACCTTGATCAACTTCATCAGAGTTTGTCTGATGGGAGTTTCCAAGTAAATGATTGTGTCCCAGTGGAAGATGATGTTGTGACTGAAATCATCGCGGCCCTTAATCTGATTGGGATACCTGTCGTAATTGCCGACCAGCCAAATTGTAAATGAGCGAAAGAGAAATCCAACTTCCGATGCTTGTGACAGGTGTTGCAGGTGTTGCCGGTCTAAATGCATTTCGGCATTTTCATAACCTGTTTCCCGGGCAGGTAATTGGTGTTTGCCGTGAGGATCTATGGCCACTTCATGGTAATGGGATCATCGGTTGTGATATTACAAACGGTGATCAGCTAAAACGACTATTCGAGGAGCATCACTTCAAGTCAGTGTTGAGCTGTGAAGGTACATGTGCACTTAAGTCATGCGAGATGGATCCTCCGATGGCGCAACGAGTGAACGTCGGTGGTGTGCGTAACTTACTTGATGCTATAGGCCAGACTGACGTAAGAATGATCCATCTTTCGATTGATCTGGTGTTTTCCGGAGATGGTGATGGCGGCTATGTCGAAACGGACACCCCGGATCCGGTAACCGTTTATGGAAAGACGATGGTCGAAGCAGAACAGGAGATACTTACAAGGCGAAGTGATATTTTCGTTATGCGTATTTCACTGCCAATGGGAATTAGTTACAGCGGTCATGCTGGCGCCATCGACTGGATTCAGTCTCGGTTCAAGCAGGATAAGCCGGCGACTCTGTATTTCGATGAAATACGGACTCCACAATACACCGACTGCATGAATGAACTCTTTGAAGTGCTGTTAACGAACAATATGTCAGGACTTTATCACGGCGGTGGTCAGACAAAGATGAGCTTGTATGAAATTGCGCAGGTCGTAAATCGCCTTGGCGGTTATAACCCAGACAATCTTCAGGGGTGTCCTAGGATCGAAGCTGGCCCGATGCCGCCACGAGCAGGGAATGTGACCCTCGATACGACTAAGTTGTGCACAGAGTTGGGCTATCAGCCGTTTTCACCATGGCCGTTAAGTGAGCAGTGGTTTCCGAAAACGAGGCAGTGGCACTACGAGCGCGGGGAGATGGACGAAGCATTTGGTCACGAGTTTCTAGCTAGCGTCTTATACCACCGGCCGGGATAAAATTGCAGAGGGAATCAGGTGACTTAAACTCAGTCCCACCACCACGTTTCCAGCTCACGCGGTGTACGTTCAGAATTCACACGGACAGCACTAATTGCATCGTAGTCGTCCGTTGCTTCCCACTTACTTGCCAACAAGGGCTGTAGGTCCATCTCCACTCCACCACTGACACCAGCGATTAACATGCCGTTCTTCAGACTGCGATGACCGACGACAGATTCGACTTCTTTGGGTGCGTTTGCAAGCGTAAGTTGATAGCCCTGCGGATGAAGCAGGTACTGCATGTCCCACCCAACTTTTGAGGGAATGCCCTTTGATCGGATGATCATTGCTGCGAGCGATAAATCAAAGACGTTACGTAAGTCAGAGTAGATCGGATACTTGGTGGCCAGGTCGTTGTAGTTTTGGGTGAACATGTGTGCAAACACAGCTGCTGGTCCGCGAGCCTGCCCTGTCTGCTTACGGTTTCCTTGTGCGTCAAGGAATTCATTCTCGCTCATCAGCTTGACGCCTGGTCCCTTGATTCTGAATGCGTCGCCAGTCGGCGTTGCTTCGACAGCTCGGTAATTTGCAGCAAACCACCAGCGCAAAACTCCCATGGATTGCTGTTTGCCACCGTTTCCGGCAATCTGGTCCAAGTAGCTAATCACGTTTGGTGTACCCGGTTCAATACCCATACCGATCAACTTCATGTGATAGTCAGCTTCGACAATGACGCGAGCCGCGTGACTGCGTGCATCGATGCCATCGACCGAGATGACTTGTCGGCCTAGTGAGCTTCTAAGACCTTCCAGCCACTGAGCGTCTTCGCCCGGCTTTAGCGGTTTGGCTTTACTTGCAGTCAGATACTGTTGGACGCGTTGCAGGTTTGTCTTGGTAGGGTCAATGGAACAGCCAAAATGACTTGGAGTCTTGGAGTATGCATTTCGCAGTACGCTTACCAGATCATCAAGCTGTAGTGTTGGTTGACTGGTGCCGATGTTTACATTTCTGCCTTCGGCGTCCTGTTGCCAAGGTCCTGCAGGGCCCGCGATTACAACATCACCGGTCTCTGGGTATACAAGTACGTATTCGATACGGTAAATACCGGCCAGATTTAGCATGCTGGCGTCAGGGACTTTCCCTTGTGCTCTCTGCATTTGAAGTGCTCGCTCTAGGCGGTTTAGCGAGACTTTTCTGATGGCCGTGTCTTTTCGAATGTCCTGACCATCTGCGGAGAAGGCACCGACCATGTGTTGTTGTCGGAATTGAGCAAGTCCCTGAGCGTTACTAAAGTCTACTCGGCTCAATAGACCATTTGTGTCTACGTGAACACCGCTTCGAAATTCCTTGATGACTCCGCTGCCACCGTTATCTTCCCATGAGTCAGGTGCGATGGTTGTTGTGATCAGATCAATCAGTGACTGGAAATCAGCCATCGCAGCGCCACCTTGTCCACCAAGTATCCCATCGCCGAGTCCCGGAAGCGAAGCTGTTGAACCGGATTGGAAGCCGGAGCCGCCGGACAGCCCGGAAAGTGAATGAAACGATGCCCGCTTATTTCCGGACCTGGCCTGTGCCCCGGCAAGTTGTTGCAGCATTTGGTTGCGCAGCTGCGGATCTTGCTGTTTGTTAGCCACGTCGCGTGCCGGCGCAAATTCCCCGGCCTTTATAAACTGCTCAAACTGCTGCTGGGCATCCTGGGCGGTCACAACCTGCGGTGCTGTGATAGAGAAGGACAGTAATAGTGCTAAAACGCTGCAATAAAATCTGTGGGGCATCATATACCTTTCCATATTCGTCAACTCTCAATTATTCACATGCCAAGTTGAAATTTCCAACCCCTTTCGGGAAATGGTGGCGACAATTTGGCACTTAGCGTCATACCAATTCACGGTTTATACGGGCTACGGTAAAATGCACAGATACATACGAAGCGCATACGCAACTTGATTCGATAAACGATTGTTAACACCAAATGCAAATTGACTTTTCAATTGGGCCTAATCCTGCTGGGATCATGTCACTTAACACCCCAAATGGGATGCATGTCACCGCTGTGAATGCTGCGCAGGTCACACCCGTAGTCGACTTTGAGTTGGCAGTTCAGGAAGCACTAGCAAGCCCGATTGATTTTGTACCGCTAAGCCAGTCAGTTTTTCCGGGAGACACTGTCGCCATTGCAGTTGGACCGGAAGTGCCGGGGATTAACGAGGTGGTGATTGCCCTGCTTAAGTGCTTCGAAGATACACAGGCATCTATGGCAGACATTACCGTAGTTGTACCGTATGACGGAGAAACAGCAGGCCAATTGAAGGAGGCGATTGCATCAGACTTTTCGTCTGTCGGGTTTCAGGTACACGACGCTCATGATGACGAAGCACTTGCATACCTTGCGGCATCAGCGGTCGGTGACCCGATCATGGTAAACAGAACGCTGTGTGATGCGGATGTTGTAATACCCATTACCACTGTTCGACATGACGGAATGCTTGGATACAACGGTGGTTTTGATGGTCTCATTCCGGAATTTAGTGATGCCGCGACACAGCAGCGATTCTGCGAATTGATTAGTGCAACCGATGAAACAGGTGGCTTGCAGCGGCGCGGAGATGTTCGTGAAACTGCCTGGCTTTTAGGGATACAACTATCAGTAAGAGTCGTGCCTAATTCAATTGGTGGAGTGGCGTCTATTCTCGCCGGGATGGGTGGACAACTGGATGTTGCTGCCGAGGAGGAACTCAAACAAGCGTGCTCAGTTTCACCAGAGCAAGCTCCATTGGTGATAGCGTCGGTTGACGGCAATGCTGGAGCAGGTCACTGGCGAAGTTTGGCAAATGCAGCCCACGCAGCAAGTCAGTTTGTTCAGGCAAACGGGGTCGTTGTTTTGTTAAGCGATCTAAACGAGTCGGTCGGAACAGCCACACGGTTTCTTGCCGATTTGGATGATGAATCGGCCCGACGACGCGTAATGGAATCACAGCAGCCAGATCAAATCATTGCCATGGAATTGCTACGGCTTAGAGGGATTTGCCGCATTTATTTTTGTTGTGATGGAAGACAAGACGAATTGGAAGAAATTGGAGTCGGCTTCGCTGCAGATATTAGCGAGATAGAAAATCTCTGTACGGAATATGACAAATGTGTGGTGCTGCATGGTGCTGACAGAGTGATTCCCATGCAAGCTTGATTTAATTCGGAACCAGTTAAGGAAAAATGGATGATGGATTCAACAGATAACAGTCAATCGGTTGGTGATGTGCAATTTGCTCCATTGGCTCGCACCATCATTAAGATCACGGGTTCTGACCGAGCTGCATTTCTACATAACTTTTCGACAAATGACATTGTGAAGATGCAGCCTGGTGACCGATGCGAAGCGTTCATAACATCCGTGCAGGGCAAGACACTTGGTCATGTGGTTGTTTACTGCGTGGAGGAAGCATTGGTGCTGGTGACGGCAGATGGTCAGCAAGAGACTCTGATCAATCATCTGGACCGCTACATCATCATGGAGGATGTTGAGTTAGAAAATTGCAGCGGTATAGCGTCTACATGGTTGTTATTCGGGGAAGGAATTCCTTCTGTCGCATCTGAGCTAAATGGTGTGGAATTCATGAGTCCGTATGGTTACTGTGGTGAGACGTGTCAGTTACTTCTTGGAGATGCTTCTACTGCCGAATCACTTGAACAATTGCAGGTGAGGGAAGCATCCAGTGATCAGATAGAGACCCTGCGTTTGGAAGCTGGGTTTGTTGAATTTGGTGTAGATGTGACCGAGGCAAATCTGCCTCAGGAAGTTGCCAGAGATGCAATTGCCATTAGTTTTACAAAAGGTTGCTATCTCGGTCAGGAGACGGTTGCCCGGATCGATGCACTTGGTCACGTGAATTGGTTGATGCGGACGATGACTGGCATTGGGCTCGCATCTCTTAACGCCGGCGATGAAATCGCTGGAGATGACGGGAAGAAAATTGCTAGACTGACGTCGTGTAGTAACGCATCTGATCCCAACCAAAAAATCGCACTTGGATATGTCCACAACGACTTCGCTGAATCCGGTACAACGATTGCAGACGGAATTCAGGTCGCATGAATTGGCCACGTCTGTGAGTTGATTGCTCTTCTCGATTAAAGCGGTTTACCTGTATACTCCGACTCGCAGCAGTTGCTCGCAAACTCCATTCGCAACAACTCCAAGCTCCAATGCGGGAAATTGTCGCCACGGTGCAGGAAGCACAGTGAACCATCGCATTTATTCACCATGGAAGGTGAGTCCGCATGGATTTCCGCGTACGACGAGTTGTTGCCGGTCTCTTTATGGTCGCCATCTGTTTTGCGATGGCACATCGAACTTCAGCGCCGCTGTGTGCAGATAATTCCAAGCCAGAGTCCAAAGCGGTAAAAACAGAGCCACCCAAGCAGGCACTCATCACGCGACTTAAATGGATGCAGTTTTTCGTGGTAAATGGCCATCTGGAACCACGCTACATTCGCCGCAGCCAAAATCGAAGCGTCACGGTCAATCACCACGAAAGTGACAGCCAAGAACACGCCGCTATACGCATGAGCGGTGCGAATCTGAGAATCACGTATCAGTTGTCTACGCCCAACTACGGTATCAACGTAGAGTATGTGCACCCTAACAACGTGACGATCATCCATACCCAACACAACGATGGCGAATTAGTGACAGTGCTTTCACAAACCCCCGACAACTTGCTTGTGGTTAAGCAGCAGAACGAGAGTTGGGAATCGGACCATTTATGGCTGCTGTTGTTATCCATTCCAAGAGACGTGCGTAACAAAGTCATTGACCTGGTGACATTTCTGACACCTGATAGTCAGGTGCAACGCAAGGCGGAACAAATCGAATCGGAATTGGTGCGCGTCGCTACGAGCGACGATGAGAGGATTAATATTCCCGTTATAAACCAGCTGGTGGAACAGCTGCGAAGTAAGTCATTCGTTGAGCGTCAATCTGCTGATGCCGAGCTACGTAAGATGGGAAACCAAATCAGCGGTTATCTGGCAGAACTCGACCAGCAAAGGCTTTCGGCGGAACAGCGACTGCGGATCCGGCGTATCTGCCAGACGAGTACTCCAAGGATCATGGATTCATCAACGCTGGTCATCACATGGCTAAAAAACGCACCAAGTACGTGGTTTGCATTATCGCAGCATCCCAATCGCGATGTGCGCATTGCATCGGCCAGACAACTTAACCTGATGTTCGACGTGGACATCAAGATCAATCCGGACTCTAGTCCGTCGAGCAGGAAAGTCCAGATCGCGGACTTTAAAGCAGCTAGCAATTTGCGCTAACGTGCGATAGCGACAGGTCTGGACTGAGTGTGTCGAGCTATTTCACGTGTTCAGCAAGTTCTTTGACAAACTCGGTCACTTCATCCAAATGGCGTGAAACCTTTTCAAGGTGTTCAGCTATTTCGTCAATGCGTCGGTGAGCATCATGGATCGCGTCATGCATGGCTTCGTCATGCTCGTGATGTCGGTCGTTGTCATGTTCGTGATGTCGGTCGTTATCATGTTCGTGATGTCGGTCGTTGTCATGTTCGTGGTGTCGGTCGTTGTCATGTTCGTGATGTCGGTCGTTATCATGTTCGTGATGTCGGTCGTTATCATGTTCGTGATGTCGGTCGTTGTCATGTTCGTGATGTCGGTCGTTATCATGTT
>Ga0114933_10001239_pt1 | contig 28787 bp, 29 predicted proteins | sample 4SBtaG_FD_89691 | JGI IMG/M metagenome (GOLD analysis project Ga0114933, IMG submission 89691) | Deep subsurface microbial communities from Kolumbo volcano to uncover new lineages of life (NeLLi) - 4SBTROV12_W25 metaG | ecosystem: Environmental > Aquatic > Marine > Volcanic | place: Kolumbo... | reverse complement strand
TTGGGGCTAAGCTCGATTGCATCTTCCGCATAATAAGTGGCTATATAAAGCGTGCGCGGCAATTTAGACAGGTTCGGGGCAGAACCGTGCAGCAGGCTTGAATGCATCAGGCATACCGAGCCGGCAACCCCCGTACAGCTTTGCAGGTTATCCTGATGGGCTTTGACGACATCGTCGGAAACGGCACCTGTAAATCGACCATTGTGCCAAAGCGGGAAAAGCGGCCCTCTATGTGTCCCGGGCACCACCTCCAGCGGGCCGTTGTCCATTGTCACGTCGTCCATAAATAATAGTGCGGTGACAAGATCATCGTTGCTCATCGGTTGAAACGGGAAATCCTGATGAAATTTTACCTGTGTGGCAGCACCCGGTTGCTTTGAATTCACCTTACCGTGGTGAAACCTGATATTCGGCCCAATCAGATCAACGACGTAATCAACCGTGCGCGCGTTTCGCATGACGTTCAGATAGTCGCCGGAGATTTCTTCGGGCGATTGAACCCGGCGCAAGGCCGGATGTTGACGACTGTGACCGGGCTCTAGGTCAAAGCGCGGACGCCCGTCCAATGTCACACCGTAATCACCGGAGTGTTCTTTGCTGTCGTTCACCCATTTTGCAAACGTTTTGCGCAACCCGTCCAGTTGTTGGGCGCTAACCGCTTGTTCCAACATAATAAATCCGTCGCGCCAGAAGGCGTCGATTTTGTGCTGAGTCAATCCTGTCACAATATGGTTTACCTTGTTCGTCAGAATCCCGCTGCGATTTGATACAATGAATTTAACGCACCCGATTTTCGGTTTACGTCAAAAACCGTCGCATTTTTACAATCCTCATTTTTAGCAGATTTGTCAGCCGTTGACGACATGCGCCCCATCGACACTCTAATGTGTCGGGCTCTTGATCACTCTTGAATTCCCATCTATACGCCCCCGGTGGACGCCGCGCGCGGCCATAGAATCACATTGTAACGCCGTGTTTATCCCTTTCGTCGCAATCGGGGGGTAGTTCCGGCAAAAGGAGAATGCGACATGAAACTCAATGAATTACGTGACAATCCCGGCGCCACCAAATCGCGCAAGCGCATCGGTCGCGGTCCCGGTTCGGGCACCGGTAAAACCGGTGGTCGCGGTATCAAGGGCCAGAAATCGCGCTCGGGTGTGGCCATCGCCGGTTACGAGGGCGGCCAGATGCCGCTGTACCAGCGTTTGCCGAAACGCGGTTTCAACAACATTAACGCCAAGCGCCACGCGGTCGTAAATCTGGGCCTGTTGCAGAAATTTATCGATGCGGGGAAGATCGACACCAAGAAACCGATCACCGAGAAATCGCTGGTGGACTCCGGTCTGGTGCGCCGTGTGCGCGACGGTGTGCGTATCCTTGCCAAGGGTGATTTCAAAGCCAAGGTCGATCTCACAGTCACAGGCGCGTCAAAATCCGCCGTTGCGGCTGTCGAGGCTGCTGGCGGAAAATTGACCACCGCCGCGCCAAAATCGTCGGAATAATCCTTGTTTGCAGCGCTTTGGCTGCTTACATGTCGGTCTGACGAATTTATCTGTGCCGTCGGGCATCCACGGGTTTGGATCGCGCGGCGCAACCGCATAAGGGACAAGCGTTATGGCATCTGCCGCAGAACAAATGGCCGCCAACCTAAGTTGGAGCGCCTTTGGCAAAGCCACCGAGTTGCGCCAGCGCATTCTCTTCGCTCTGGGTCTGCTGATCGTTTATCGGCTTGGCACGTTCATTCCGGTGCCGGGCATCGACGCCGCATCGCTACGCGACTTCGTGACCGCGAATTCGGGTGGAATTGGCGGCATTCTGAATATGTTTTCGGGCGGTGCGATTGGCCGCATGGCGATCTTTGCCCTTGGGATCATGCCGTATATCTCCGCCTCGATCATCGTGCAGCTGATGACGGCGATGGTGCCGCAGTTGGAACAGCTCAAAAAGGAAGGCGAGCAGGGGCGCAAGAAAATCAACCAATACACCCGTTATGGCACGGTCATTCTGGCGGTGTTTCAGGCCTATGGGCTTGCGGTCAGTCTGGAAGCCGGCAATCTGGCCACTGATCCCGGCTGGTTCTTTCGCATTTCCACGATCGTGACGCTGGTTGGCGGCACCATGTTCCTGATGTGGCTGGGCGAACAGATTACCGCGCGCGGTATCGGCAACGGTATTTCGCTGATCATCTTTGTCGGCATCATCGCAGAGCTGCCTGCCGCTCTGGCACAGTTTCTGGCGCAGGGGCGTGCGGGTACGATCAGCCCTGCGGTGATCATCGGTGTGATGGTCATGGTGATCGTCGTTATTGCCTTCATTGTGTTCGTCGAACGCGCCATGCGAAAAATTCATATTCAATACCCGCGCCGTCAGGTGGGCATGAAAATGTACGGCGGCGAAAGTTCGCACTTGCCCGTTAAGCTAAACCCTGCTGGCGTCATTCCGGTGATTTTTGCGTCTTCCTTGTTGTTGCTGCCGACAACGATTTCAACATTCTCGGGCACACAGGGATCGGGCATCATGAACACGATTCTTGCCTATTTCGGGCATGGACAGCCGCTGTATCTGTTGTTTTTCGCCGCCATGATCGCGTTCTTTTCGTATTTCTATACCGCGAATGTGTCGTTCAAAACCGACGACGTGGCTGACAATTTGAAAAATCAAAACGGTTTTGTGCCGGGCATTCGCCCAGGGGCCAAGACGGCCGAGTATCTGGACTATGTGGTCAACCGGTTGCTGGCCGTGGGCTCTCTCTATCTGGTTGCGGTGGCACTGTTGCCGGAAATTCTGCGCAGCCAATTTGCCATTCCGTTTTATTTTGGCGGCACATCGGTGCTGATCGTGGTCTCGGTCACCATGGACACCATCAATCAAGTGCAAAGCCATATGCTGGCGCACCAATACGAAGGCCTGATCGAAAAATCCAAACTGCGCGGCAAAGGCCGCAAAAAGGGACCTGTACGTAAATGAATATCATACTTTTGGGCCCTCCGGGGGCCGGCAAGGGCACACAGGCCCGACAGCTAGTCGCTGAACGCGGCATGGTACAGCTTTCAACCGGCGATATGCTGCGCGAAGCCAAAGACAGCGGTACCGAAATGGGCAAAATCGTAGCAGGCGTGATGTCGCGCGGTGAGTTGGTGACAGATGAGATCGTGATCGGACTGATAGCTGAAAAACTGGAACAAGGCGCAAGTGGCGGGTTCATTTTTGACGGATTTCCGCGCACTCTGGCGCAGGCCGATGCTTTGGGCGATCTGCTGGAGAAATCGGGTCAGACGCTGGACCGCGTGATCGAGATGGCGGTTGACGACGAAGCGCTGGTCGCGCGTATCGCCGGGCGATTTACCTGTGGGCAATGCGGTGAAGTTTACCATAAAGACACCAAACGCCCCGCCAAGGAAGACGCCTGTGACAACTGCGGCGCCGATGATTTCAAATTCCGCGCCGACGATAACGAGGACGCGCTGCGCGTGCGCTTGTTAGAGTATTACAAGAAAACGTCGCCGCTGATCGGGTATTATTACGCCAAGGGTAAATTGCAGTCGATCAATGGATTGGCAGCGATGGACGAGGTCGCAGGCTCTATAACGGCGGCGCTGAAATAGCGCCTGTCCGTCCGGGGCAACCGGGTAGCGTACGCGCCTTTTTTGTGTCGAACGTCGTACTCGGCAGGCGCAAACTTTCCGCGCCCGTATGTCTCTTGACGCCGCTGTCTTAACCCCCTAAACGACACCATCCCCGCATGTGGAATCTGCCTGTTTACATGGCTAAAACTTGCGAATCGGGTATGATTGTAGCCTTGGAAACGGGGCGGGGCCTTGCCGCCACTCCGGCGCCGGGCTTTCGTTGTGAAAAAAGGTTCCGGCATGACGGAACCGCAATGAAGAAGTGGAGACAACGTGGCACGTATTGCTGGCGTTAACATTCCGACCCATAAACGGGTTCATATCGCACTTACTTATATTCACGGCATTGGCAACACCACCGCCAAAGCTATTTGTGAGGCGGTGGGCATCGATCAAAGCCGTCGCGTCAATGAATTGTCCGACGCCGAAGTACTGTCGGTGCGCGAACACATTGATACCAACGTGGCAGTCGAAGGCGACCTGCGGCGTGAGAAATCCATGAACATCAAACGTCTGATGGATCTGGGGTGCTATCGCGGTCTGCGCCACCGGCGTGGCCTGCCTGTACGCGGTCAGCGTACCCACACAAACGCCCGCACCCGCAAAGGCCCCGCCCGCGCGATTGCTGGCAAAAAGAAATAGGGAACTGACCAATGGCACGTGAAAAAGTTCGCGCTAAGAAAAAAGTTCGCAAGAATATCGCCACCGGTGTGGCGCATGTGAACTCCAGCTTCAACAACACCAAAATCCTGATTTCGGACGTGCAGGGCAACGCCATCGCCTGGTCGTCGGCAGGCACCATGGGGTTCAAGGGCTCGCGCAAATCGACACCATACGCGGCGCAGATGGCTGCCGAAGATGCCGGTAAAAAGGCGCAGGAACACGGGATGAAAACGCTTGAAGTTCAGGTTCAGGGTCCCGGTTCGGGGCGTGAAAGCGCATTGCGTGCTTTGGCGGCTGTCGGGTTCAACATCACCGCGATCCGCGACGTGACACCGATTTCGCATAACGGCTGTCGTCCACCAAAACGCCGCCGCGTCTAAGTAGTTTACCGGACCGCCCGGCGCGCGGGTGGTCTGTTAATGATTTTAATACCCTCGGGCGTTCCCGGTCTATCAGGATCCTGACCGGCGAACTGGAATGGAGGCACCAATATGATCCACATGAATTGGCAAGAACTAATCCGTCCTACGCAGTTGGACATCAAACCGGGCGCAGACCCTTTGCGTCAGGCGACGGCAACCGCCGAACCGCTGGAGCGCGGCTTTGGTCTGACGCTGGGCAACGCGCTGAGGCGTGTTCTGCTGTCGTCCTTGCAGGGCGCGGCCATTACATCAGTGCAGATCGACAATGTTTTGCATGAATTTTCATCTGTGGCGGGTGTGCGTGAAGACGTGACCGACATCGTACTGAACCTCAAGGGCGTCGCAGTGTCCATGGAGGTCGAGGGTTCAAAACGCGTGTCAATTTCGGCCAAAGGGCCGGGCGTTGTAACCGCCGGAGATATTTCCGAAAGCAACGGTGTCAACATCCTGAACAAAGATCACGTGATCTGTCATCTGGATGACGGCGCCAGCCTGTTTATGGAACTGACCGTGGACAGCGGTAAGGGCTATGTGGCGGCTGACAAGAACCGCCCCGAAGACGCCCCGATCGGCTTGATCCCGATTGACGCGATTTTCTCACCCATTCGTAAAGTCAGCTATAACGTGCAGCCAACCCGCGAAGGTCAGGTGCTCGATTACGACAAACTGACGTTGCAGGTTGAAACCGACGGATCGGTCACGCCCGAAGACGCCGTGGCATTTGCAGCGCGCATTTTGCAGGACCAGCTTTCGGTGTTTGTCAACTTTGACGAACCCGAATCGGCCAGCCGTGCCGACGAAGAGGACGATCTGGAGTTCAACCCGCTATTGCTCAAGAAAGTTGACGAGCTGGAACTGTCGGTACGATCGGCCAACTGCCTGAAGAACGACAACATCGTTTACATCGGCGATCTGATCCAAAAAACAGAGGCGGAAATGTTGCGCACGCCAAACTTTGGCCGCAAGTCGCTGAACGAGATCAAAGAGGTGCTGACGGTCATGGGCCTGCATCTGGGGATGGATATCCTTGATTGGCCGCCGGATAATATTGAAGAATTAGCCAAAAAATACGAAGATCACTTTTAGTGGTCTTCGTACCTCGCGCCGGACGCGGGGTCTCTTGGCCGCAGCTGAGCAGTCAGAGAACAAAGACCCCGGATCAAATCCGGGGCAAGGGCAATCCCGCCCCAAGGAGAGTGACCCGCACGCACGGGTCACCGGACAAAGTATAAACAAGGAACGAACCCATGCGCCACGCCAGAGGCTATCGCCGCCTGAACCGCACCCACGAGCACCGCAAGGCGCTTTTCTCAAATATGGTCGGCTCGTTAATCGAGCACGAACAGATCAAAACCACGTTGCCCAAGGCCAAAGAATTGCGCCCAATCGTGGAGAAAATGATCACGCTGGCCAAACGCGGCGATTTGCATGCCCGCCGCCTGGCCGCATCCCGGCTTAAGCAGGACGCTTACGTCAGCAAGTTATTCGACGTGCTTGGGCCCCGCTACAAGGAGCGCCAGGGCGGCTATACGCGCATTCTGAAGGCCGGTTTCAGGTACGGCGACATGGCGCCCATGGCGATAATAGAATTTGTAGACCGCGACGTGGACGCCAAAGGCGCCGCCGACAAGGCCCGTGTTGCCGCCGAAGCCGCCGAAGAATAAGTTCAAAAGAACGCGGCTCATTGTTGGGCATCGGTAAATTAACAAAGCCCCGCTGACGAAATGTCTGCGGGGCTTTGCCATTCAGGCCGCGCGATCGGGGCGTACTTTCCAGGGTCAACCAGTAGGGACGTTCGATCTTTGGGAATGCGTTCGATGAGGCTGGTCAACCGATTAGACGGCTACTTGCGACGCTTGGCATTTCCTCAGGCCATGATTCGGTGCTTATCCATAATAATTATTTGCAATTACAATTTACGGTTGACTTAACAATTCGCAACCTGTCTAAAAAGACATGTCCATTACGTTAGGCCTTGACTTTATTTTACGAGAACTCGGAAGCGCCGCTCCCCAGGGTTACTATGTAGCACTTCATATTCGCTTTGCGTCGCCACTGGTCTTGTACCAGACATATGATCAGCGCTGGATAGACCACTACACCGAACAATCCTATGTCTTGCGTGACCCGATGGTTGCCTGGGGGTTTAGTGCAACCGGTGCCTGTCGCTGGAGCGAAATTGAATTGCCTGACCCGTTCGATGTTTTCGGACAGGCGGCGTCTTTTGGCATGAAATTTGGCGTCGCCGTGGCCTGCGGTTCGATGCAATCACGCTCGATCGGCGGTGTCGCACGTTCCGACCGCGAATTCAGCGACGAAGAAATAGGAAAGATTTCGGCTCTTATCAACACCTTGCATCGGCAAACCGAGCCGCCTGAATACTTAACCGATGCGCAAAAAGAAGCCCTGCAACTTATTGCAAACGGGGATCGCTATGCCGCTGCGGCAGCGAAACTGGGAATATCCGAAAGCGCACTGAAAGCCCGTCTGACCTCTGCTCGTAACCGACTCATGGCCAGAACCACAGCCGAAGCCATCCAGCGTGCCAAGGATTACAAACTGCTTTGAGCGGGCATTTAGCCCAGCAGGGTTTGAGTTTTTTCAACCTAGCTGGAGGCTAAACCTATGCAGACCACTACTCTTTCTTTTGACAACATGCACATCCACGGCGATTTGCTCGCCAATCTGTTGCGGGCGCGCAAACAATCGTTCATCGTGCAGCGCAAATGGGACCTACCCGAAGCTGACGGCATGGAGTACGACCAGTACGACACCCCCGCCAGCCGCTGGATCGCGGTGCACAAATTCGGCGAGGTGCTTGCGGGCATTCGCTTAACGCCGACAACTGCGCGATGCGGGATGTATAGTTACATGATTCGTGACGCGCAATTGGGCCTGCTCGATTCGATCCCGTCTGATCTGCTGTATTTTGAAGCACCGGTCGCACCGCACATTTGGGAAAGCTCGCGGGTATTTGTGTCGCAAAGCGTACCGGCCAAGATGCGGATGCGGGTGCAGGCCAATCTAATGGGTGAACTGGTCAGCGCTTCGCGGGCGCTGGGCGCCACGCAAGTTTTAGGACTGGTCCCCGCGGTTTGGTCGCGCTGGATCGGACGTCTGGGACTGGACGCGGAAGAGGCCGGTCCCAAGATGGACATCGATGGTGCCAACAATCAGGTGGCGTTGATGCATCTGGCCAGCAACCTGCACTAACGCAGGCGCACGCCGGTTCCCGATCTGCCCGTCTGGCGCTGCCGAGGATAATGACCTAAATTGGGTGCATGGCCGATTTATTCGACACTGCACCCGATCAAAAGATACCTCCCGTTGCGACCGGGCGGCCGCTCGCGGACCGTTTGCGTCCACGGCGTCTTGCCGACGTGATCGGGCAGGCGCATATTCTTGGCCCGGACGCGCCGCTGGGTGCAATGCTGAAATCAGGGCAAATGTCCTCGATGATATTTTGGGGTCCGCCCGGCGTGGGCAAAACCACGATCGCGCGCCTGCTGGCCGACGAAACCCAAATGGCGTTCGTGCAGATCAGCGCCATCTTTTCGGGTGTGTCTGATTTGCGCAAAACTTTTGACGCCGCGCAACTGCGTCGCGCAAATGGCAAGGGCACACTTTTATTCGTTGATGAAATCCATCGTTTCAACAAGGCGCAACAGGACGGGTTTTTGCCCCACATGGAAGACGGCACCATTTTGCTGGTTGGTGCGACAACGGAAAATCCGTCTTTCGAGCTGAATGCGGCGTTGATGTCCCGCGCTCAGGTCATGGTGTTGAAACGCCTGACACCGGCTGACCTGGAGCTTTTGGCGCAACGCGCCGAAATGGACGTGGGCCGTAAACTGCCACTGACCGCAGAAGCACGTGAGGCATTGCTGGAGATGGCCGACGGCGACGGGCGTTCGGTGCTTAATCTGGCCGAGCAGTGTTTCGCCTGGTCAGCCCCGGAACCGGTCGACGTCAGCGGCCTGTCACTGCGTCTGTCGCGCCGCGCCCTGAAATACGACAAATCAGGTGAAGAACATTACAACCTGATTTCCGCATTGCACAAATCGGTGCGCGGTTCGGATCCCGATGCCGCGCTTTACTGGTTCGCCCGGATGCTGGAAGGCGGCGAAGACCCGCGCTATCTGGCTCGCCGTCTTACCCGTATGGCCGTCGAGGATATTGGTTTGGCGGATGTAGCCGCGCAGGACATTTGCCTGCAGTCGTGGCAAACATACGAGCGACTGGGCAGCCCCGAAGGTGAGTTGGCTCTGGCTCAGGCGGTGATTTACCTGGCGTTGGCACCGAAATCCAACGCCGCTTACCGCGCGTTTTCCGAAGCGCGCCGCGCTGCCAAAAATACCGGGTCCGAACCGCCGCCCAAACATATGCTGAACGCACCCACAAAAATGATGAAAGACCTGGGATATGGCGACGGGTATGAATATGACCACGATGCCGCCGACAGCTTTTCAGGGCAGGATTATTTTCCGGAAAACATGAACCGCGGTGTTTTTTACACCCCGCAGGATCGTGGCTTTGAACGCGAGCTCAAAAAGCGGCTGGACACATTTGTAAGGCTACGCGCCAAGCGGCAATCTTGACATTGCGGACGCATCGGTGGATGCACCGTTCATGACAATTTTCTACGTAGCTTTGGGCGGTGCGTTTGGCGCAACTTTGCGGTATCTGGTGGCGCTGGGCGTGGCGTTCCCCATGGGTACTCTGGTGGTCAACGTGGTGGGATCATTCGTTATGGGCCTGCTGCTTGTGGTGCTCGCGGCCAAGGGGATGGACCGGTTTGCGCCTTTGCTGATGACCGGCGTTATGGGTGGGTTCACAACGTTTTCGGCATTTTCGCTTGATGCGTGGAAGCTGATCGAGGCAGGCCGCGTGGCAGCAGCAGGGAGTTATATCGCGGCCTCGGTTTTGCTTTCGCTCGGTGCAATTTTTCTGGCGATTTGGCTGGCGCGGGTTGTAATGACATGAGTGGCGTTCAGACGCTGCACGTCACTGTGGACGAATCCGATCAGCGCCTCGACCGCTGGTTTCGACGTCGCTTTCCGCATGTTGGGCAAGGGCGCATTGAAAAGATGTGCCGCAAAGGCGAAATCAGGGTCGACGGCGGGAGGGTAAAGGCGTCCACCCGGTTGGAAGACGGTCAGGCGGTGCGGGTGCCGCCGCTGCCCGATCCGGGTGTTGATACCCGCATAAAAGCTACCGCAAAAACCGTGGACAGCAGCGACGCCGATATGATCCGGGCGGCGGTTATTTATCGCGACGACCATATTATTGCGCTGAACAAACCACCGGGACTGGCGGTGCAGGGAGGATCGGGGCAGACGCGGCACGTTGACGGGTTGGCCCAAGCGCTGCGGTTCGGGTTGGACGATAAGCCTAAACTTGTGCATCGGATTGATAAAGACACCTCGGGTGTTCTGCTATTGGCGCGCAATCATCGCGCCGCAGCAGGGCTTGCCAAGGCATTTCAGGCGCGCCAGAGTCGCAAGATTTACTGGGCGATTGTCGCTGGAAGCCCGGTGCCAAAAATGGGCACGATCCGATATGCGCTGGTCAAGGCATCTGGCCACGGTCCAAACGGTGCAGGCGAAAAAATGATCTGCATTCACCCTGATGAGGTGGATCAGCACAAGGGTGCCAAGCTCAGCCAGACTGATTATTCGGTGCTGGAGCAGGCGGGCAAACGAGCGTCGTGGGTGGCTCTGGTACCGGTGACGGGACGCACGCACCAGTTGCGCGCGCATATGGCCGAACTGGGGCATCCGATTATCGGCGACGGCAAATATGGCACCAACAAACAGGTGAACGAGGGCGACGGGTGGGGCGCGCAACTGGGCGGTGACATCAGCCGAAAACTTCACCTGCACGCACGATCGATAACGTTGCGCCATCCCGTCGGAGGGGCCAGCCTGCAGATTACCGCCCCGCTGCCCAGCCATATGGTATCCAGTTGGGACACGTTTGGCTGGTCGACAAAATGGGCCCCTGCCGACCCATTTGCCGATGTGAAATGACCGTGGCTTTACGCAAGCGGTTTTGGACGGCGGCGCACGTAACTGACGCCACCTGTGGTTTTGGGGTGGCGCTGGACGGTCGGGCTTTGAAATCACCGGCGAAATCACCCTTGGAAACGCCGACACGCGCGCTGGCACAAGCGATCGTTGACGAATGGAATGTGCAGGGCGAATTCGTCGACCCCGGAACAATGCCCGCGACAAGACGTGCCAACGACGCGATCGACCGTGTGCGTCCGCAATTCGCGGCGGTCGTTGAAATGTTGGGCAGTTATGCGGGCTCAGATCTTTTGTGTTACCGCGCCGAGGCACCGCACGAATTGGTGCAAAAACAAAATGATGCGTGGGACCCTCTACTGCGGTGGGCCGATGAAACGTTCAAAGCCCCGCTCAATGTGACGGCGGGTTTAATGCCGGTGATCCAACCCGAACAGTCGGTTGAAAATCTAACCGAAACGATGCACGCCCTTTCAGATTTTCAACTGACGGGATTCCATGATCTGGTGACGCTGTCTGGTTCGTTAGTTATTGCACTTGCCGTAATAGCCAAATTCGAATCACCCGAAAATCTTTGGCAATTGTCACGGGTTGACGAGACGTGGCAGGCTGCGATCTGGGGGTCTGACGATGCCGCCGAAGCCGACTCAGTTCAGCACCAAAAATCGTTTTTGGAAGCTTTGGAATTCTACCGACTCGGTTCGTAGAGCCTAAACCGTCTTTTGCCCTGACTTTATCCATTTCCCACCAGTTAGCGGCCGAAGTCGGATCAAGGCCTTGTGTTCATTATGCCACTGGCTGCCCTATGTGGTTTACGTACGGTCAACTGCAAAATCGAACCTTGACCTGACAGCGCGCATTTGTTCCCCTGTTCGCGCTAAGAGGGAGATCCATATAGCACGAATTGATTCCGGCCATAACGGCTGGAGCAAAGTCTGTATTTAACAGACAAATCTTCAGGAAGAGGTACCAATGAAAAAATCACTATTCTTAGGCGCACTGACCGTTGCAGGTCTGGCCGCCGGTCTGGCGTCCGCAGGGACGCTGGACGACGTAAAATCAAAAGGTTCGCTTCAGTGCGGCGTGTCAACCGGTCTGATCGGCTTTGCGGCACCTGACGCCAATGGCGTTTGGGGCGGCTTTGACGTCGCGATCTGCCGCGCGGTTGCTGCGGCTGTTCTGGGCGATTCCAACGCTGTTAAATTCACACCGACAACTGGTAAAACGCGCTTTACCGCGCTGGCATCGGGCGAAGTCGACATGCTGGCCCGTAACACTACATGGACATATTCGCGCGACGTGGATCTGAAGTTCACCTTTATTGGCGTGAACTATTACGACGGTCAGGGCTTTATGGCGCCAAAATCGCTGGGCGTGACTTCGGCCAAAGATCTGGACGGCGCAACTGTGTGTATCCAAACCGGTACAACAACCGAGCTGAACCTGGCTGACTTTTTCCGCTCGAACAACATGTCTTACGAGCCCGTGCCAATCGAAACCAACGCCGAAGCGCAGCAGCAGTATCTGTCGGGCGCTTGTGACGTTCTGACAACGGACGCGTCCGGTCTGGCCGCGACCCGTGCCGCCTTTGAAAATCCGGGCGACCACGTGGTTCTGCCGGAAATCATTTCCAAAGAGCCTTTGGGCCCGCTTGTGCGTCACGGCGACGATCAGTGGGGCGACGTCGTTCGCTGGACTTTGAATGCGCTGATTTCGGCTGAAGAGCTGGGTATCACGTCTGCCAACCTGTCAGAAATGGCTAAAGGCACCAACAACCCAGAGATCAATCGTCTGTTGGGCACCGAAGGTGAATACGGCGCGATGCTGGGTCTGGACCAAGACTGGGCACAGCGTGTGATCGCGGTTGCCGGTAACTACGGTGAGATTTTTGAAGCCAACATCGGCGCTGCAACCGCCGTTGGTCTTGCACGGGGTCTGAACGCCCAGTGGAGAGACGGTGGACTGATCTACTCACCTCCATTCCGTTAATCGGAAAAGAGTTAAGGGCGCGGCGCAGGTCGCGCCCTTTTCATGTCTGTTTGGGGTAACAGTAAACCGGTTGTGCGATGCGGGTAAATTCACGCAAAGACAACGGTAAAACGGGGTGGGAGCGCAGTAAGATGACCGCAATATCAGAACCAGCGGTAGAGGGATTTCGTATTAGCCAACTGCTATACGACAAACGCTACCGCTCGATGACGTTACAAACGATCGCTCTTATTTTGTTTATGCTGGGGGTTGGATGGCTTGCCAGCAACGCCGCGACAAACTTGGCCGCATTGGGCAAACCACTTAGTTTTGGTTTTTTGTCGCATCCGTCGGGCTACGACATTAACCAGCGCCTTATTGAATATGACAGTACCTCGACCCACGCGCGTGCCGCCCTTGTCGGGCTTTTGAACACGTTGCTTGTGGCGGTCATGGGGTGCTTGTCGGCCACGTTTTTGGGTGTGTTTATCGGTGTTGCCAGACTATCAAAAAACTGGATTATTTCGCGGCTGATGACCATATATATCGAAGGCTTTCGCAACGTGCCTGTGTTGTTGTGGATCGTTCTGGCCATGGCCATTTTTATCGAAACATTGCCGCAGCCATCAGCTTTTCGTGGCGATAACGCTACGGCATCGATGTATCTAAATGATTCCGTGGCGTTTACCAACCGCGGTTTCTATATCCCGAAACCTGAATTTTTTAGTGGATCGAACGTTGTGATAATTACGTTTCTGCTGTCTTTGGTCGGACTCGTAATTTTCGGGCGTTGGGCACGAAAACGTCAGGATTCCACAGGTCAGCAATTGCCGACGTTCTGGATCAAACTGGGCATTTTTGTTGTGCCAAGTCTGCTGGTGTTTTTTGCAATGGGTCAGCCGATTGGTCTGATTTATCCAGAACTGAAGGGCTTTAATTTCAAAGGCGGATTCCACATGCGCAATTCGTTGATTGCGCTTTGGCTGGCACTGACGCTTTATACGGCGGCCTTCATTGCGGAAACCGTGCGTTCCGGCATCATGGCCGTTTCCAAAGGGCAATCCGAAGCGGCCTTTGCCTTGGGTCTGCGTCCAGGGCGAACGATGAGCCTGATCATCCTGCCCCAAGCCCTGCGGGTAATCGTTCCGCCAATGATTTCGCAGTATCTGAACATCACCAAAAACTCTTCGCTGGCGATTGCCGTCGGGTATATGGACATTACGGGTACGTTAGGCGGCATTACGCTAAACCAGACAGGACGCGAAATGGAAAGCCTGATGCTGTTGATGGCCGCCTATTTGTCGGTCTCGATTACGGTGTCGTTGTTGATGAACTGGTACAACGAATCCATCAAGATGAGGGAGCGGTAAAATGACAAATGTTTCGTATGTCCGCACCGAAATGTTGCCGGAAAAGGAACCGCCGCTGGGGCAATCCGGGTTGGTTCTTTGGCTGCGCACAAACATGTTTTCGAATATTCCCAACAGTCTTTTGTCACTGGCGGCGATATATTTCATCTATCTTTTGCTTGCCGGCATCGTGCCATGGATTTTCCACGGCAGCTGGAATGTTGGAAGCCTGAGTGAATGTAGAGAGGCCATCGCCGCAAAATATGGCGATGGTGCCGAAGGTGCCTGTTTGGCTGTTATCCGCGAGCGCTTTAGGCAGTTGATATTCGGATTTTATCCGCAAGAGCTGTATTGGCGTCCGATTCTGGCGTTCGTCTTGATGCTGGTTGCCATTGCACCGGTTCTGTTTGCATCGCTCCCGCGCAGGGCGCTTTGGTTTTCGGGTGTCTACCCGTTTATCGGATTTTGGTTGTATTGGGGCGGAACCGTTTGGCTACCGGTTGTCGTTCTGGCCGGATTTGCGATCGGCGCTGCGGCAATGTCTATATTACCGCGCATGGTTGGTTCACTGGGTGCCATGATACTGGCTATGTTACTGCCGGTCATTTGGTGGCTGACGTTGGCGGGTGCTACGTCGGATACGATGCAAAGCCTGCTACCAATTTCGCTCGAGCCGGTAGAAAGTGCCTTTTTTGGAGGCTTCATGTTGTCAATCATTATCGGGGTAACGGGCATTACGCTGTCGCTGCCCATTGGCATATTGCTGGCACTGGGACGTCAATCACATTTGTTCGTGGTTAAAACCATCTGCGTGGGTTTCATCGAGTTCATTCGCGGCGTGCCACTGATCACCCTGTTGTTCGTGGCTTCCACGCTTTTGAACTATTTTATGCCACCGGGGACCAATTTCGACCTGATCCTGCGGGTGATGATCATGGTGACGCTGTTCGCGTCGGCCTATATGGCCGAAGTAATCAGGGGCGGATTGGCGGCTTTGCCAAAAGGCCAGTACGAGGCCGCTGATGCGCTTGGGCTTGATTTCTGGAAGGCGACGCGCCTGATCATTATGCCTCAGGCGCTGAAAATCACTATCCCTTCAATCGTCAGCACGTTTATTGGCCTGTTCAAGGATACAACGCTGGTGTCGATCATCGGGTTGCTTGACCCAATTGGCCTGTCGAACGCCATTCGCGCCAATCAAGCCTGGAACGGGATCGTTTGGGAACTTTACGGCTTTATTGCCCTGATGTTCTGGATCTTCTGTTTCTCGATGTCGCGTTACTCGATGTATCTGGAGCGCAAGCTTCAGACCGGACATTAACAAAAGGAAATACAACAATGGCCGAAGCAGCAGAAGCAGTGGTTGATCGCTCTCAGATGAAAGTGTCCGACGAGGTCGCTATCCAGATCACCGGAATGAACAAATGGTATGGTGCCTTTCACGTCTTGAAGGATATCAACCTGACGGTGAACAGAGGCGAACGTATCGTGATTTGCGGGCCTTCGGGTTCGGGTAAATCGACGCTGATCCGCTGTATCAACGCACTAGAGGAACATCAGGAAGGTCAGATCATTGTTGACGGAACCGAACTATCGTCGGATCTGAAAAACATCGACACCATCCGGTCCGAGGTCGGCATGTGTTTCCAGCATTTCAATCTGTTCCCACATTTATCGTTTTTGGATAATTGCACGCTGGCGCCGATCTGGGTACGCAAGACGCCCAGGAAAGAAGCCGAAGACATCGCCATGCACTTTCTGGAAAAGGTCAAAATTCCGGAACAGGCCGACAAATTCCCGGGTCAATTATCGGGTGGTCAGCAGCAAAGGGTGGCAATCGCACGGTCGTTGTGTATGCAGCCGCGTATCATGCTGTTTGACGAGCCGACATCGGCGCTTGATCCCGAAATGATAAAAGAGGTGCTTGATACGATGATCGCGCTGGCGCAGGACGGCATGACCATGATCGTGGTGACCCACGAAATGGGCTTTGCGCGTGAGGTGGCCAACCGCGTGATCTTTATGGATCAGGGGCAAATCGTGGAGCAGAATGAACCTGAATCGTTCTTTAATAATCCACAGTCCGACCGGACCAAACTATTTCTCAGCCAGATTTTGGGACATTAGATTTGGTCGCTGATTGGCCGCGGGCCGCTAAAGTTCCCTGGAAGGAATATGAAAATGTTCTTTCAAGAGCATTTTTGTGCGCTTTGCTGATTTTCCGTTTGTGGGTGATGTCGGATGTCCCAAATAAAACGCGAATCGCTGTCGGACGTCAGGCCAGTTCCTTGGGCGACATGTAGGCGATAAATTTGGCAATTCCAATCTGGGCATTGCGCCAGTCGTCGATCCTGAATTCAAGCACAGTTGCAGCGCCGGTCGGGTATTTGGAAAACTGATCGTGTAGTGGCGGTGGGTCACGGCGCAGGGCGCGCGCAAAGGCACCGATTCCGGGCATATGGCCAAGCATCAAAACGGTGTTGCCAGTGGCGGATTGCAGTGCCGCCAGCATCGCGGGCAGGTCAGCAAGGTAGAGATCGTCCTCAGGACGTGCCGTGACTGCACTGCCCGAAGTTTTGGCCAGCCCTTCCCACGTTTGAATGCAGCGCGTCGCAGACGAGGTGATCACTTCGTCCGGCATATGATCGGCGCGCTGCAGCCACTGCCCCATTTGTAACGCGGCCTCTTTGCCCCGTTCGTTCAGGGGTCGTAATTTGTCGGACGGGTTACTGCCTGACCAGCTTGATTTGGCGTGGCGGATAAGGATCAGGCGTTTCATGTTTACCCTTTATGAAAGGCGCGCATGTGCAGCGCCGATTGTGCGTTCATTCTGCCATAGGATTGGCTGACAGGGCAACTGCGACGTACGCGGCAACCCATCTGCATGCAGTCCTGACCACCATCGGTATCAAGCCAGCCATGACAGGCCCCCGTATCGTACCCTTGTTGCGACAACGCCGCGACCGGGCACGCAGACAGACAGGGGCTCTTGGCACAACTGTCGCAAGGTGGGGAAACAGGCGGTGCGGGCAGGCTCAGCTTTTCACGCAGCGCCAGCGCGCCGCGAAAGGAGACCATCAATCCGGCCTGACTGTGCACCAGCAGCCCAACCGGTGAAGTCCACACAGAACCCGTCAATTTGGCCCACGCGATGAACGGATGATAGGGCGGACCGCCAAAAGGGAATAAAGGGGTGGCATCCAGATTTTTTGCGAGCGTAGTCACGACGCGCGTCGACCACGCGTCTACCGGATTGTCCACGTTGCCCTGGAATTCCGGGCTGGATTGCAACCTATCCCAAAATCCCGGCTCGTAGGGGCCTAGCAAAACCAAAGTACCGGTGTTCCCGGGTGCGCCGTCGCCCTGACTTGGGTGGAACGCACCAACGACGTCCAGACCGCATGCGTGGGCCGCCACAGCTATGTGCCCAAAATTCACTTGCGAAAAAACGGCAGAAATAATGCCCAAAGGATATTGGACGGCCTGTCGTCCTGCCATTTCAATCCGATAACCATATCAGCGTGGCCGTCCCTGGGCTGGGCCACGTAAGTGCCGAACAGGCGATCCCAAAACACGAGTGAAAAACCGTAATTGCTGTCGTGCTCGTCCCGGTGGACAGAATGGTGCACACGGTGCATGTCAGGGGTCACGAGAACGCTGCGGACAACGGAGTCCAGACCAAGGGGAAGACGAATATTGGCGTGGTTGAACATGGCCGTGCCATTGAGAAGTATCTCAAAAATAATCACGGCAATTGCAGAAGGGCCAAGAGCGTAAACCAACGCGATCTTAAGCAACATCGACAGGCCGATTTCCACGGGATGAAAGCGCAGCGCCGTGGTGACGTCGATATCGCGATCGGCGTGGTGCACGCGGTGCAAACGCCAAAGCACCGGGATCTTATGGGTGATAAGATGTTGAAACCAAATAGCAAAATCGAGTATCAGAATCGCCAGAAGAAATTCGACAATGACGGGCAAGCCCAAAATATTTAACACACCCCAACCCTTGTTGGTGGCGTCGATCGCGGCCCCCACGGCAATGAACGGCAGCACTTTGGCCATCGTATTGACCGTGAGCGACCCCAACACCACAAATATCCAGTTGGTCATCCAGCGTTTGGGACGCGCAACGGCCAGAATTTTTCGCGGAAATAATTGTTCAAGCCCGGCAAAGACAATGAACAAGCCGATAAAAACGGTCAGGCGGAGTGTGGTTTCGTTTTCCATATGCAGTTTCTGTGTTTCTCGTCTGGTTTTGGGCACGGACGGCAACGTCCAAATTGCAAAGTTGTGAATTAATCCTGCCTTATCAGGCTGCCGGCTCCGTGTTCGGTAAACAGTTCGAGCAAACAGGCGTGCGGTGTGCGGCCGTCCAGTATTACCACGGCGCGCACCCCTTCGTGCATGGCTTTCAACGCCGTTTCGGTTTTGGGGATCATGCCTCCGGCGATCGTGCCTTTGGCGGTCATGGCTTCGACCTGCGCAGGGGTCATTCTGGTGACGACTTCTCCGGTTTCGTCTTTGACGCCGGACACGTCTGTCAGTAGCAACAGGCGGTCGGCTTTTAGCGCACCTGCAATGGCTCCGGCGGCGGTGTCGCCGTTTACGTTGAAGGTGTCGCCATTGCGACCTGTGCCAAGCGGTGCGACAACGGGAATGAAATCGGCGTCAAACAGGGTGGTCAGAACCTTCGGATTGACCGCGACCGGCTGACCGACAAACCCGAGATCGGGTGCCGCCTGTTCGCAGACCAGCAGATCGGCATCCTTGCCGGATACTCCGACTGCGCGGCCACCCTGATCATTGATCGCCTGCACGATGCGTTTGTTGATCCGGCCCGACAACACCATCTCGACCACCTCGACGGTGGCGTGGTCGCTTACGCGCTTGCCGTTGACGAAACTGGTTTCAATTTTCAGGCGCTTCAGCATTTCGTTGATCATCGGCCCGCCGCCGTGCACAATCACGGGGTTCAGGTTGACCTGTTTCATCAGCACAATGTCGCGTGCGAAACTGTCCATGGCGGCATCGTCGCCCATGGCGTGACCGCCCAGTTTGATCACCACAATAGCATCGTCGTAGCGCTGCAGATAAGGCAGTGCTTCGCTTAACGTGCGTGCGGTTTCTTGCGGATCGCGGTCCGGGCGAGTGCGGGTGTCCATTATGCGTCTCAAAGCTGGTGTTTGCGTGGTCTTAGGGTCGCGTATCTTGTTTGCCAAGGCAAAGATAGTTATTCAATGCCCGCGATCGTGGCGCGCAGCAAGGCAACACCGTCATTATTGACACTGGATGTCGTGATTAACTGCGGAAAGGCGGCAGGGTGATCGCGCAATCCTTTGCCGACACCGTCCAGAATTTTAGTCAGATCATGCGCTTTCAGCTTGTCACATTTGGTCAGCACCACCTGAAATGTCACGGCCGACCGGTCAAGCAAATCCATAATTTCGCCGTCGACTTTTTTTAGTCCGTGACGGGCATCAACAAGAAGAAAAATCCGACGCAACGTGGCGCGACCGGACAGGTAGGACCGCAGCAGGCGTTGCCATTTTTCGACAATTTTCAAAGGCGCGTTGGCAAATCCGTAACCGGGAAGATCAACCAGATAATGGCTTTCTGCCAGCGTGAAAAAGTTGATTTCTTGCGTACGCCCAGGCGTGTTCGAGGCCCGCGCCAATGACTTGCGACTGGTCAACGCATTGATCAAGCTGGATTTTCCTACGTTGGAACGGCCCGCGAAACAGACCTCTATGCGGTCAGCGGGTGGCATGCCATCCATGGCGACCACACCTTTCAAAAAATCCGAAGTTCCGGCAAACAGTTTCCGGCCCTGTTCGATGGAGCGGGTCCCGGGATGCTTGGCAAGATGAATTTGCGCGCTCATTTCTGGACCGTGATCACCGCATCGGTTTGCCGCGCTTCTCCGTCTTTGACAACAATGGCGTAAAGGCCCATTTCCTGATGTCCAAGGTCACGAAGCGCACCCAGTGTGTCGGCGTCGCGTTCGCCTGTGGCGACATTCACGGTTGTCGCGGTACATCGGGTTATTTCTTCGCGGATTTCCAAAATAGCAGCACCGACCTGAATATGAAGCCCGACCATGGCTTTTTCCGACCACGGCTCCCAACCTTCGATCAACAGATTTCCGCGCCAGCGCAGCGGCGACAGTTCGCGTTCCATATGCGTTTCCAGCGCGCGGTGCGACGCCAGATTGATTAGCGAGATCGACGGGAAATCTGTGTCGGTCATGGCCTGATTGCCACGCACGAGTCGCGCGGGCATCATGCGGCTGCCGTTTGAAATGGGCATGACCCATTGGATAAACATATTGGCGTCGCGGGCGTTATCCGGATCGATGGTCAGCGGCACGCAGTCGGGGTGGGTCAGGGTGATTTTGCCAAGGTGTTCGTCGGTTTGGGCGTCTATGGCTTGCAATCTGGGTGATTTGGCACCGCGCGAAAATTCTGAACTCGGCTGCCAGCGCGGACTGGAAATGTCAAAACACGAACGTTCGTGCGCGACGGCCCAGCGCCGGTCAAACGGGATACCGCGCCCGACCGAGAGTGCGGCTTCGGCTATTTCTTCGCGACCGTGGCCTTTGATTGGATGGCGCCAAATTTGAGCGATATGGGCGCTCAAGGCGCGGCGTCCTTTTTGCGGTTAAAACCCGCTTTGATATTGCCGAAAACATCGGGTTTCACGCCCTGCGAACGCATGATGATATACTGCTGCGTAAAGGTAATCGTATTGTTGGCGACCCAGTAAATGACCAGACCAGACGCAAAACGGCCCAGCATGAACATGAACACCCACGGCATCCAGGCGAAAATCTGCGCCTGCATTTTTTCGGTGGGTGCCGGGTTAAGTTTTTGCTGCATCCACATGGTGATCCCCATGAGGATCGGGAATACCCCGATAGAGAAAATCGCCAGAAAACTTCCGGGCCCCGGCGCGCTGAATGGCAACAGACCAAAGAGATTAAGCACAGACGACGGGTCCGGCGACGACAGGTCTTGAATCCAGCCAAAAAACGGGGCCTGATACAATTCGATCGTGACGAAAATCACCTTATAGAGCGAGAAAAAGATTGGGATTTGCAGCAGAATCGGCAAACAGCCCGCAGCAGGGTTTGCCTTTTTTTCCTTATACAGGGCCATCATCGCCTTTTGCATCGCTGCCTTGTCGTCTCCGTGCTTTTCTTTCAGTTTTTCGATCTCGGGCTGCAACGCTTTCATTTTTGCCATGGAAACAAACGACTTATAGGCCAGCGGGAACAGCAGCGCCTTGATCAGCAGCGTCAGGCTGATAATCGCTATGCCCATGTTTCCGATCAGCCCGTTCATGAAATGCAGCACGCGAAATATTGGCTTGGTCAGGAAAAAGAACAGGCCCCAGTCAATGGAATCGACGAATTTATCGATGTTTAGCTCGTTCTGGTAGCGGTCGATGGTTTCCCATTCCTTGGCACCGGCAAATAGCGAAGACGAGGATTTCGCGGTTCCCCCGGGCGCGATTTCCATGGAAGGCAGACGCATGTCGGTCTGATAGGTGTCGCTTTGGGCGGTGTATTTGGAGACGGAATCAAATTTTTGACCCGGTGGCGCGATCAACGTGGTCATCCAGTATCGGTCAGTGAATCCAATCCAGCCATTGTCGGCGACGCTGATGCGGTCGATGGCGGCAGCTTCGGCACGGTCAACGGTGGCGTCGACCATGTCGTTGTAATCGATTTCCTGAATTTCGCCGTCGGACGCCCGTACGACGCCTTCGTGCAGGATATAAAAGCCAATGGTTTCAGGCTCGCCGTGGCGTGCGATAATGCCGTAGGGCGCCATACGCACGGGCGTATCGGTGTTGTTGGTGACCGACTGGGTGACAGTGAACAGGTAATCGGCGTCAACTTCGATTTGGCGGCGAAAAATCAGACCGGCGCCGTTATCCCATACCAGACCTATGGGCGTAGTCGGCGTCAGGGTGTTGCCGGTCTCAACCTGCCACGGCGTAGTAGCACCGGGCACTTGCGAAAATTCCGTTGCGCCGACAGGGGCCCAGCCGTACAGCGCGTAATATGCGTCGGGGCTACCCGAGGGTGACAACAGGGTAACTTTGGGCGAACCCTGATCCAGAGTTTCGGTGTAGTCATTCAGCGCCAGATCGTCGATGCGGCCGCCGCGCAGCGACAGCGATCCGCGCAGGCGCGGTGTGTCAATGGCAACGCGGTCGGTTTTGGATAGCGCTATGTCGCGGGTTTCCAGAGATGTCGCTGACAGCGAAGGCGCGCGTGCCGCCTGATCACCGCTGCCAGCCGGTGGTGCTGCGACGCTGTCACCGGCGGGGGCGCTGTCTGTCTGTGTTGTGTCGGTGTTGGTTGGTTGAACCGGTTGCTCTGGCGGAAACAGGACAAACCAGACCAGAATCACCAGCGCACTGAGCACAGTTGCCAGAATAAGATTCTTGTTTTGATCGTCCATGATCAGAGGCCCACCCGTGGATTTTTAGCGCATAGGTGGTTCAACAGATTGCAGCCGGAAACGTCAAGCGGAATTAGCCCGATTGCGGCGTCAGGACGCCCGGATCGCCAAGTTTTGAACGCCCTGCCTTACCCAGCCTTTTTTGATGCTTTTGAAAGGCCGGAATTCTTTTCCTGATGTTTGTGCAGCCAGGCAATGGTGTCTTCAAAGGGCATGGGCCGGGCCAGCCCGAAACCCTGTGTATACCGGCAACCCATTTGCACGAGCTTTGCCTGTTCAGACACGGTTTCCACACCTTCGGCAATCGCCTCAATGCCCAAACCTTCAGCCATACGCAAAATGGTCGACGTCATGATTTGCTGGTCTGAATCGACGTCAATATTGGTGATGAACGCACGGTCGATTTTGATGCGGTTGACACCAAAGCGGCGAATGTTGGCGATGCTGGCATGTCCGGTGCCAAAGTCATCCAGATCGATGCCAAAGCCGTTTGCGGCCAGACCGCGAATGTTGCGGGTGATCACATCTTCATTGTGGTCGCTGACCACGGTCTCGAGCACCTCGATCGAAATGCGTGACGGCGCTATGTCAAACCGGTCGACTTCCCATTTTATTTTCTCGACCAGTTTGGGGTTGCGCAGATCGTGCGACGAAAAATTGACCCCGACGGAAGGCACTCGAAACCCGGCCCTATCCCACGATTTGAGCGCCGAAAGCGCATGATAAAGGATAACTTCACTCAGGCGTTCGGCAAATCCGCCGTCTTCGATTGCCTTCAGAAATAGCGCCGGCAACACCGTCCCGTTCACCGGGTGGTCCCAACGCGCCAGCGCCTCAAATCCGATTATTTGCCCGTCTCCGGTGCAGATCTGTGGTTGAAAATAGGGTCGGATTTGTCCGTTTTCCAGCGCCGAAACCAGTTCGCTGGATAAAGTTTGCAATTTTTGCGTGTCGCGGCGCATCTTGGGTGAAAAACTTCGCGTGGTGTCACCGCCCTGACGCTGCGCTTCGGCCAAGGCCATACCGGCGCTGGCCAACAGCGATTCCGGCGTGTTCGAAGGTGCACGACCAGCCACACACAACCCGATAGAGCAGGTCAGATAACAGGTATTCTGATCAACGGAAAAAGGTTGCGACAGCGCTTCGCGAACCCGATCTGCAATAGCCAGCATCACCGAAAAATCCGCCTTTTTGACCGGATACAAAACGACTGCAAAATCGTCGCCGTTGATACGGGCAACAAGATCCCTTTCACGGACGCAATCGGATATGCGCTGCGCCACTTCGACCAAAAGAAGATCACCGGCGTGCATTCCGTAGCGTTCATTCAGAGTGTGAAAACGGTCGACGTCAACGTGAAGCACGGCGGTTTCGCGCCCTGTATTGATTTGCGACTGCAGGAAATTGCCGAGATGACGCAGCACGTATTGGCGATTTTTCACGCCGGTCAGAAAATCAATCTCGTCGGTTCCCGGCGGCAGTGATCCGTCGTCAGAGTTGGTTTGTCCGGTAATTTCCTGAATGGCGAGCAATAACGGAAACATGAACGTGACCACGAACAACACCGCCTCGATGCGTACCCAATAGGCTAGAATCACGAATAGCGGAATGAACGACATCAGGTTGAGACGCCCCAGGGCGTGCCGCACGCCAAACGCAATTGACCTGTTTTTCTTTTGCAGAGATCGATTCAACCTGAGGCCCCCTTCGCGCCAACATTAGGGATCAGGCCTAAGCCGTGGATTAACCGTGCTGCCCGTCCGGGCAAAAATTTTCAAACAATTTGCCGAAAATCGGTCAGGTTAGTGGCGGGTTATATTTTTGAAATCAAACAGGCCGGTGTCCAGAAGGTGACTGGGCCGCGTATTCATCAGCGCACGGAACATCACGCGGCGTCGTCCGGGATTGTTGGTCTCCCACCCGTCCAGGATTGCCTTGACCTGCTGACGTTGCAGCCCGTCCTGAGATCCGCAGAGATCGCAGGGAATAATCGGATACGCCATGTCGCGGGCAAATTTTTCGCAATCGGTTTCAGCCACATGCGCGAGAGGCCGGTAAACGAATACATCGCCCGCCTCATTCAGCAATTTCGGTGGCATGGTCGCCAGCCGCCCGCCGTGAAACAGGTTCATCATAAAGGTTTCCAGAATGTCGTCGCGGTGGTGGCCCAACACGACGGCGCTGCACCCTTCTTCGCGCGCTATGCGGTAGAGATGCCCGCGCCGCAACCGCGAACACATCGCGCAATAGGTGCGCCCGGCGGGCACTTTTGATTTCACGATAGAATAAGTATCCTGATATTCTATGCGGTGTGGTATCTGCATTGTTTTCAGAAATTCGGGCAACACCGTCGCCGGGAAATCCGGTTGACCCTGATCCAGATTGCACGCCAGCAATTCGACCGGCAGCATACCCCGCCACTTTAGCTCTGTCAGCGCAGCCAGCAGCGTATAACTGTCTTTGCCGCCGGACAGGCATACCAGCCACCGGGCGCCGCGCTCGATCATGCCATAGGTTTCAACCGCCTCGCGGGTCTGGCGAATGATGCGCTTGCGCAACTTTTTGAACGCAGTCGTGGTCGGTGCGCCCTGAAACAACGGATGGATTTCTGTGGTGTCGCTGAAATCTTTCATGGCGCACCCTAACCTGCATTCAGCGCCTACGAAAAGAGCGCGATCCAAATAGAATCGCGCCCGTCTTTATTGTTTGTCAAATACGCGCACAGCGCAATGCGCTTTTGCGGGTTGATTAATACCCGCCCTTGCGGCGGCTTTCGGGCAGGCCGCCAATTTTTCCGGCCTGTTTGGACGGGTCGCGCGGGAACAGTGCGTACAGATCGCCCGAGCCAACCTTTTCGCCCCATTCTTTGGACATGGCCTTGCACATGGTGCGGGTGTTGGGTTGATTTTCACGGTTGTCAAAAAACTCGGAGCGCAGGTAGTTGACCACGTCCCAGTGTCGGTCGGTCATGGCGATGTCTTCGCTCCTGGCGATCTCGCCGGCCAGACCTTTGGACCAGTTTTCAGGATTGATAAGGTGACCGTTGGCGTTGGTCTCAAACGTGTTGCCTTCGAATTCAATGGCCATGGTGTTCTCCTATTTTGTGCCCAAAACTGCGAATGGACATGCAGACATTCTTATGTTTGATTATCAATTATCGCCTTTTCCGGTCAAGGGCGTTCCCTGTTCTGATCAGCGTCACTTTGACCCTCATCCCCGCACCCCGGCACAGGATCATAGCCGTCGGAGCCCAGCGGATTGCAGCGCCCGATGCGTTTGATGGCCAGAAAACTGCCTTTGACGCCCCCGTGCCGGGCGAGCGCTTCAAGAGCATAGGCCGAGCATGTCGGCTGATACCGGCAGCTACGCCCGACCCAGGGGCTGCCAACCAGACGGTAAGCGTGCACCGGAATTGAAAGAAGTGTAGCAAGAGGTGTCAAAGCGGTTCCTCAGCTGTGAATTTTCTTCAGCGCGGACGATAAATCACGGGTCAGATCGGCGAAATCCCGAGCGGCGGTGGCGTGGGGTTTGCCGATTAAAACATAATCCCAGCCGCTTTTGCCTTCAAGGGGCAGCACGTCGCGGGCGATTTCGCGCAAACGCCGTTTGGCGCGGTTGCGGTTCACCGCGTTGCCTAGCTTTTTGGAGCAGGTAAAGCCAACGCGAATATCCGCTTGGTTCGTCGCAGAGACGGGACGCCGGCGGGCCTGAAGCGTAAAGCCCGGGGTGAATTGACGCCGTGCCTTGTTCAACGCCAGAAAATCCGACCGTTTGGCCAGTGTTTCCAGCGTAAGCAGAAAAACCGCAGACGCACCGTCACCGGCCTGACCGATTTGGTCTGCCCGTGTCGCCTCCGGCGGTGTCATAACGTGTGCCTACTGGTTGCGCTTTTAAGCGGACAAGACTTTGCGGCCCTGTGCACGGCGGCGGTTCAGAATTTTGCGGCCGGCTTTGGTGGCCATGCGCGCCCGAAACCCGTGACGGTGCTTGCGTACAAGGTTGCTGGGCTGGAACGTGCGTTTCATCGTAATTCTCCGGACAGTACGGGCCATTGCGTGCAGGGATTCGCAGGCCGCGCTTAGTGATCGGCGCTACTTACGGTGCGCGAATTGGGAAGTCAATTGATCCAACGTCCAATTGTTGCAACAAAACTGACCGTGCGACCGCGAATTTGTAACGTACAGCCGCCGCACCCCACATAATATGACCGGAAAAGTGACGGGGCCTCAACTCTGTTCAACGCCCCGTGAGTCCCCTATGAACCTGGGTTGGAAATGCCAGATAAACGTGCAGCAAAAAAGGGATTCCGAACCGCGATGGAAGACGGGCACGAAAGGACGAAAACCAAGCTGAAGCGCGTGCTTCCGATTGCGGTCATTTTGGCTGTGGCGATAGTGGGGGGCGTCACGCTGCGCGATTACCTGTCCTTTGAAACCCTTCGCGACAATCGTGCGGCGTTGATCGTGTGGCGCGACAGCAATTACGGATTGGCGGTTCTGGGTTTCATGGCCGCGTATATTGTCATCGTCGCTTTTTCACTACCGGGAGCCGCAATCGCGTCACTGACCGGCGGGTTTCTGTTTGGCGTGGCGTCCGGCTCTGCGATCAACTTGCTGGCGGCGACGACCGGTGCAACGTTGATTTTTGCCGCTGCCAAATACGGGCTTGGCGACCGGTTGGCCAGCCGCATCGACGCGTCCGACGGAGCGGTCAGCAAGTTCAAACAAGGGTTGAAGGAAAACGAGATCAGCTACCTTTTTTTCATGCGCCTTGTACCGGCCGTACCATTTTTCGTCGCCAATCTTGTGCCCGCACTGGTAGGCGTGTCGCTGGGCCGGTTCGTTTTCACCACGTTTTTTGGCATCATCCCCGGCGCGATTGTCTACACCTGGGTCGGTTCCGGATTAGGAGAGGTATTCGCGCGGGGCGATACACCCAATCTGGGGATCATCTTTGAATGGCAGATTCTATTGCCCATTCTGGGCTTGAGCGCGCTGGCTCTGTTGCCCGTCGCTCTGAAGAAATTTCGCCAACAGGGGACATGAGCATGGGTCGTGTAATCAAAACCGATATTTGCGTGATCGGCGGCGGTTCGGGCGGGTTGTCGGTGGCTGCGGGCGCTGTACAGATGGGTGCGCGCGTTGTGCTGGTCGAGGGCGGCGCGATGGGTGGCGACTGTCTGAACCACGGTTGCGTGCCATCCAAGGCATTGCTGGCCGCGGCCAAACACGCGCACGCGATGACAACGGGTGCCCCGTTCGGTGTTGCGCCGACAGATCCGCAAATCGATTTTGCCGCGGTCAAAGATCACGTGGCTCAGGTGATCGCGGGTATCGCACCCCACGATTCTGTCGAACGTTTCGAGAGTCTGGGTGTGCAGGTCATTCAGGCCTACGGTCGTTTCACTTCCGCCACTACACTTGTGGCGGGTGACACGACAATCAGCGCGCGCCGTTTCGTGATTGCCACCGGGTCGGGGCCGTTTGTGCCTCCGATTCCGGGGCTTGAAAAGGTCAACTACCTGACAAACGAAACCATTTTTGAGCTGATTCAAAAACCGCGTCACCTGATCATCATCGGTGGCGGTCCGATTGGCATGGAAATGGCGCAGGCGCACCGTCGACTGGGGTGCAACGTCACGGTAATAGAGGGCTTTAGCGCGCTGGGCAAAGACGACCCCGAGCTGACCAAAATCGCTTTGGAAAATTTGCGTGGCGAAGGTATCGAGATTTTGGAAGGCGCGCTGGCCACGGGTGTGCAAAGTACCGCAAAAACCGTCAGCGTCGCGATCAAAGACGGTCCGACGGTCAAAGGTTCGCATTTGTTGATTGCCGTGGGGCGTACACCAAATATCGCCATGCTCGATCTGGATAAAGCCGGCGTGAGTTTTGATCGTGGCGGTATCGCAGTCAATGCGTCACTCAAAACGTCCAACCGACGTATATACGCCATTGGTGACGTGGCGGGCGGTCTTCAATTCACCCACATGGCCGGTTATCACGCTGGCATTGTCATTCGTTCGGCTTTGTTGGGCCTGCCGTCCAAGTCAAACAATGCACATATTCCCTGGGTAACCTATACCGTCCCCGAAATCGCCCATGTGGGACTGTCCGAGGCGCAGGCGCGCAAGAAATATGGCGATGCACTGGAAGTGGTACGCTTTGACACTTCGGACGTTGACCGCGCAAAGGCCGAGCGGATCAAAAGTGGATTAATCAAAGTGATGGTGGTCAAGGGCCGCCCCGTTGGCGCGGGCATCGTCG
>Ga0114933_10001238_pt1 | contig 28816 bp, 26 predicted proteins | sample 4SBtaG_FD_89691 | JGI IMG/M metagenome (GOLD analysis project Ga0114933, IMG submission 89691) | Deep subsurface microbial communities from Kolumbo volcano to uncover new lineages of life (NeLLi) - 4SBTROV12_W25 metaG | ecosystem: Environmental > Aquatic > Marine > Volcanic | place: Kolumbo... | reverse complement strand
TAGATACGATGCTCTTTTTAGGATGCGACATCAATACCTACTGTATTGGTCAAGCAGTCTCCATGGCAGCACTCCTTATCGCAGCTGGCACAAAAGGCAAAAGATATGCCCTTCCTCACAGCAGACTAATGCTCCACCAACCATACGGCGGCGTTGGCGGCTCAGCAGAAGATATCCAAATTCAAGCAAATGAGATTCTTGAGCTTAAAAAAATGACTTCAAAACTTCTCTCTGATTGCACCGGCAAAGACCTTGAAAAGGTTATCAAGGACTCAGAAAGAAATTACTGGATGAGCGCTGAGGCTGCAAAAGAATATGGTCTGATCGATGAGATCGCAAAACCTAAGAAAATTGAAGAAAAAATACCGGAACTAGCGACAACAAAGTAATGACTAAGAGTACTGAAGAGACAACCACCTGCTCCTTTTGTGGCAGAACAGAAGAGGCTGTCGAAAAGCTGATTTCTGGCCCGCACGCTTATATCTGTGATAAATGCGTGCAGCTTTGCATGGACATCATCGAGAAAAAACCGGTCACTTTTGACATCAAGATATTGAAGCCCAAAGAGATCAAGGAAAAGCTCGATGCCTACATCATCGGTCAGGAAAAGGCAAAAAGAACGATTGCGGTTGCTGTCTATAACCACTACAAGCGCATTCGCTCCCTCACCTCTGAAAATGATCTTGAGTACTCTAAATCAAATGTAATGCTAATCGGCCCTACAGGGTCCGGTAAAACTCTCATCGCAAGAACGCTTGCTACTATTTTAGATGTCCCTTTCGCAATTACCGACGCAACCACCTTAACAGAAGCAGGTTACGTAGGCGAAGACGTCGAGAATATCATTCTCCGCCTGCTACAAGCAGCAGATTATGACGTCGCCAAGGCTGAAATGGGCATTATTTATGTCGATGAGATCGATAAGATCCGCAAAACTTCAGGTAATGTCTCCATTACCCGAGATGTCTCAGGTGAAGGCGTGCAACAAGCCCTCCTCAAAATTGTTGAGGGAACAGTTGCAAATATCCCTCCAAAAGGTGGAAGAAAGCACCCCAACCAAGAGTATATCAAGGTCGACACCAAAAACATCCTCTTCATCGTAGGCGGAGCCTTTGTTCACCTCGACAAGCTCATCTCTAAACGCCTCGGTAAGACCACCATCGGCTTTGAAACAGGCCCTAAAAGAGGCATCGATACTCAAGAATCAAACTACCTACTCTCAAAAGTAGAGTCAGAAGATTTGATTGAATTTGGCTTGATTCCGGAATTTATCGGTAGATTCAACTCAATTGCTAACTGCAATGAGCTGGAGACTAAAGACCTGATCTCGATCCTCACAGAGCCCAAAAATGCGGTCATCAATGAGTATATTCAGCTCTTCAAGGAAGAAGATGTAAAGCTTGAATTTACGAAAGAGGCATTAGAGGCCATCGCCAAAAAGGCCAAAGAGACTGGAACAGGCGCAAGAGCGCTACGTATGATTGTGGAGAATCTACTTCGTGATCTAATGTTTGAAGTTCCTTCTGATCCCACAGTGCGTGAGATTATCATTGAGAAAGAGACGATAACGGATAAAGCTGAGCCTTTGATTAAACGAGACGGCGACGCCAAAACGGCTTAAGCTCTCCCATTAAACTATACCTGCTCTTCTACTCCACCTGCTTCATTATGAGGCAAATCGACTAATTCAAGCTCCATATCGTCCTCTAAACCAGCTTGTGGATTCCTCAGTCTAGCATGACGTGCAACAGCATCTTCTAACCCATCACTCATTTCTACATCCATTCCACCGTCTAGGTCTTCGTCCATTCCACCACCTATTTCAGGCATTTCAACTAACTCTCCTGCTGCAGGCCCTGGAGGTCCCGCATGTGGAGGCGGTCTATAAGCATGTAGCGGCGGAGGCGGATTTGGATTATTTACAGGTACAGGGAGTGCTTTCTCCCAATCTCTTATCCCAACCATTGAAACACCATCCGATCCTGCAGGCCTAAGCTGAAAAGCGGGGATGTGTGCAAAAGTCCCAAATATATCATCTCTTAACTGAGCGGACATAGGACCAAATTCTCTTCTAAGACCAAAATCAGGTCTCACTCCCACCATATTGTTCTCATGCGGAAAGTAGGCCTCATGTTCCATAAAGTGCATGCCAGAAACGAGAACATCTTCCATGGTATCTTGGAAAGTTGCGCCATGATTGAACTCTTGACAATCGAGAGGATTTTGAATTGCCCCTGAGACAGCTGCTCTTGCATAAGCTAGTTCAGATGATCTTAAACTCTTATCTCCAAGATAACGTCTAGATAAGCCCCTTATCCAAGGAATTTGTGTTCTTCCAGCTTCATGGGGATTACCCACTTTAGACCCAATATATTCACAAAGAGTATTATAGTTCTCCTCAGCTCTCTTAAGTGCTGCCCTCGAATTGAGAGGTTCTCCCGCTTTATAAACTGGCTTTGCTAATCTAAAACAGACCTGAAATTTATCAATATTTACGAGCTTTTCTCTTAGTTCTCTTGCGTGCTTAAGATCCAATTCTCTATCTCTGATTTCATTATCTTGAAGCCGTGATCTACGATCTTGATTTTTAAGAGCTTGGAGCTGACTATCTCTCTGGCTAATAACTTGATCCATTCTTTGAACCATCTCAGTTTGAAGAGACTCAACATCCCGTATCTTTCTAATTATTTCAGCTCTTTCATCCTCAGGGACACCTAAATCATCAAAAAGCTGATGGAAGTCTGCCCAGTCATTTATCTTTACCCTCTCTCTAATTCTCTCAGTTTGAAGCCCAGGCATCTCTACAATTGATCTTGAGGCTGTGTAGCTCCCCTTATTTCCGAGAGAAAATCCAGCAATCATCTCACTTGGACAGGTCGTATGATCATTAATATAGGCGCCCAAATCTCCGAGGGCAGGAATTTCATCATCGGTAGCTCGAAAATCAAGATGCCTTACCTGACCTTGACTATCTATGAAGATCAAGCTGATAACACCTGTTTTCATATTATACTGATCAAAATTGTCCTTCATAGAGAAGGGATAAGGACTATCTAAGTCCAGGCCTAAATCTTTTGCTAAGGCGAAATCATCCTCTACAAGTTTCTTGTAGAAAAACGCACCCACTTGCTCTTCAAATTGAACTAAGACTTTTCCTCTCGCCTCTCTTGCATCGTCTGCACCATCTTTTTTGGGGTCGATTGTATTAACACCGCCTGAATTACCTTTAAGGAAGAAGCCAAGCATCTCATCTAGCTCTTCTGCTCTTTCTGGATTATGGGGAAGTCTAGCAAAGCTTACGGAAGCGGGAGCTGAATTTACGTGCGTAAAAGAGACCAAAGATGGAGCATTGACGCTTGAAAATGAGACAAAAGCAGGAGTATGGTCTTCACTGCCCGCAGCACGAGCTGGAGGATTGGATGGATCGAGGATTACGCGAGCCCCTACAGCTTGGCTAGAGGCTTCCCTAGCCTCTTGCGCCTTCTGAGCCGCTAGAATCTCTTCCTGTCGCATTCTGGCTAAATTACTTGCTACTGACATTTATTAAACCTTTTTAATTCTTTATACTTTAATTATAACAAATTTTAATTAATATTAACAGAATATTATTATATTAATTATTTTAAACAAATCGAAATAAAACCTAATCAGACACAACCATTTAATTACCAAGCATTTAACCCACCTAAACCTATCCCACTAACAATCAGCCTGTTAGAGAATTCAAAAGATTTATTTAAATATATTGTAAGTAACTTAATATTAAGGGAATGTTAAGGCTTCTTAACAATTAGTTCGATCTAAGTTGCTGATAATCAGTGACCCTTATAACTATATATTAAACAATTAACTTGATAAATAAATCATAGTTTGTTAAAATTACATCAAGAAGAGTAGTTTTTATTAAGAATTACAGAGGTTTTTTATGACAGAAAAGTTAAACGATTTAGAAGCCCTTTTAGGCGATATCTCAGATCTTACTCCAGAAAAGATGGACAAGCTTGTAAAAGAGTCTATCGGAGCATTTGAGGAGCTTCTGCACCTTATGAATGATGGTTCAGAAGAAGATAAGAAGAAAGCAATGGAAGGAGCTGAGAAGCTTAGAGAGAATTTAGAGAAACAAGCTAATAAGGCAGTTGAGCAGCTTAAGATATCAACAGACGAGCTCGACACCTTTATAGAGAATCCCGATAACTTCTCGGAAGAGGAATGGGAAGCTCTACAAAAGGCTAAAGGAGATTTAGACTCATTTAAGAGCACACTCTTCCAAAAGGATGAGGCTCCGAAAAAAGAGTCAGTTAAGGGTAAAAAGAAAAAGCAGAAGCCTGTTTGGGTTGCTGGTTAATAATTAGGCCTTAAGGGCCTTATATAAAAAGGTATTAAATATGAAAAATGTAGCAATAAATCACTCACATGGAACAGTCGGCGCTAAACCTCCAACTGGAAATCCAGATTCAGGCAACCCCCTATTCTCACCTGCGATTATGAGGGAAATTTCCATGATGATGATCAATTTAGGTCCAAGCTCTGGAGTTCCTGTACCTCAGGATCAGATCGACCTGATTAACCTCATGACGAAACTGAAAGACGCTGCTTTAAACGGTAATAAAAATGCATGTGAAGAGATAGCAAATGAAATAGAAGCGCTATTAGGTGCACATCCTGACCTTAAAACGAGCGTACCTGAATTATATAACTCAGTAGAAGTCTTGGTCAGTTATGGAGCGATAGTTCAATGGAACCCTAGAGAGATTGCACAGGCTTGGAATGGCGGAAATAGCGGCGTCCCGATTGATGGTGATAGCGTTATAGCTGCTTGGTTTAGCAAGAATCAGGACAATATCAAGGGTTTATTGCAACAAATGGGAAATGGATCACCTAGCAATGCTGCGATTTTAGCACTGGGCGAACTATTTATGATCTTTATCTCGCTATCGACAGACTCACAGAGCGGAAATGGCCAGAACTGGAAAAACTTCTTTGGCGTTCCTCTTTCAGGTGGTATCGCAGCTGATATCCTTCAGCAGTATGCCGTAGTAAAGGCTCAAGAAGAGGGGATTTCTCCTCAGATTATATTAAATTCACTTGTGGATGACCTCCCAAATGGATCTAATTCACAGGTTATCAAAGACTTAAAAGCCTTTCAGAAAAAAGGCGACCTGTGGAACAACAACTTAAATCAGGGCATGATTGACTTAGTCTTTCAGCAACTGAGACAAGCTATCGCCGAATTTGAAGGCGTTTAATTTAATAATAAAAAGGTAAAAATTATGAAAGGTCATATTCATACAAAGAGTATTGATAGAAGTCACAGTGTTTCTGAAATAGCTGTTGCTAATGCTGCAAAAGCTAAAAATGAGACTGTGTTGACTCTTTCTCTTATCACTTCCATGAAGCATTCTGTAGATGGCATTATTGGATCACAATCGCTACTAGAGACACGCAATAGAATGCTTATGAATGCGGAAGCTGTATACGCAAATAATCCTGCTGTTTTAGCTCAAATACACACATTTTTAGAGAACCCAGAAAACGTTAAAAAAGCAGCTAAAATCGAAAGAAAAATCAGCAACTCCTACCATAAAGGCCTAGGTGCTACTGCTCATGGCAGACTTGGATCTTCTGGACCTACTAATAAAGGGTCTAAAAGCTCGAACAAGTATAATAGAGATCTTCTCGCTTGGTTTAACTTAGAATTTCATAAGTTTTTATCAGGTTCGTTAGATCCAGCAGCTCTTGCTGCCTTCTTTAACAAGCTTCTTACTATCTTTGGCGGCTCGCATGGCAATAGCCCGGCTGTTCAAGAGATCGCAAAAGAGCTTGGTATGGGCGGATCTACATCGGGTAAGTTTTCTACGATGATGCTGCAGTTTATGCTACTTAGCTTCTTTATGAAAGATGGCGGAGCCGGTGCAATGGCAGATATGGCAAAGCTTCAACAAGAGCTAGATGCAATGGCTGCTAAGTTTCCTGGTAACTCTTTCTTGTCGCAACTTGCAAACAAGATCAATGCGATGATGGAAAAAGACCCTAGAACAGGTCAGTCTGACGTTCAAATGTGGCTTGAAAAGTACTCAAAAATGGGTCCAGAAGAGCTTCAAACTTCAGAATTTCAGTTTATGGTCGAAATGTTTGTTGGAAATAGCGGCATGAACAAGATTGGTCACAATATCTTTATGTACTCGCTAGACAAGCTTATTAAAGAGTTTCAGGCGAACCCAGCTCTTCTGATTGCGATTTTCTTTGGTACAATGGGTCTTAGTATGAACGAACAGATCCAAAAGATGGGCTCTGAAGGTGATATTAATAAACAATTAGCAGAACTTAACAAATACCTATCTGAAATTGAACAAGACTTCGCGAATGCTCAGACAGAAAAAGGTCTATCAGGCGATCAGCTGAAAAATATGATGAAAAACATTGGTGATCTTCTTCAGAGAGTTGACTCTCTAGCGAAACTTTTTGGTGTCACTATCACAGGTGGAACAAACTCTGCTTTTTCAAAGCTACTTAACATCTCGGTTGAGTATAACGGTAAACAAGTTACCCTAAAGCAGTTAATGGGAATGAAGAATGTCGACTGGAACCAAGTTGCGGGCTACATAGGCAAGAAACATATCTTCTGGAAGCCGAAAGATCCGAAAGGTTCGGTACCAGTTCCTGCGGGACCAACATCGCTTACGAAAGAGATTATCTCTTCAATGCAAACGACAGGTCAGACCTACAACTCGCAGCAGCAGACAATTTCGACTGAGATGTCAAAAGTCTCTCAACAGGTTCAAACGCTTGAGAGTCTGATCCAGACGATCACGACAACTTACTATTCACAAGGTTGGATTGGCCAGCTCGTGAAAAACCAGGTTGTAACTTAATAGGTTTTGAAGGGGGGCAGCCCCCTCTTCCCTCTTTTCCGAATAAAAAGGATCGGGCAATAGGCCCAAATAATAGGAGAAATAATATGACAACACCTCAAACATTAAAGCCCGCAGATCAGCTGCCTCAAAAATTACAGCCCGCTAAAGGTGCTAGTGATTGTTTTGGTCAGTTCATGGGTATGGGTGCAGCAATTGGCGCATCGCTTTACGGCGGGATCGAAAATACGATTCAAGCTGCAAATACAATGAGTCAACAGGCAGCAGCTGCTCTTGCAAAATTCTTGGAAAACACAGCTATCTATCTTGAGTTTATTGCCAAAGATCAGCTCTCTGAACAGCAGAAGTTTATCGATCAAATCGACACGGATCAAGCAGACATGCAAGGCGCTAGTGGTAAGACGCTTAGCAACCTTCAATTAGATGTTCAGACACAGACAACTGAATTGAATGATTTGAATAATGAATACGACCAGACTAAATCTACTGAGACAACGCAAAGAGACCAATTAACAACACAGCAATCGAACTTGAATCAAGATATTTCGAACTTGCTCGAAAACTTGAAGAACTACGTACAAATGATTTTATTGAGGTTCTAATATGGCTGTACAAACAATATCACATTCGCCTGCACTTCATGTGGCTGTAAAGACGGTTTTCGATCAAAAGAAAGCTAAATCTACAAGCGCACTCACAGGCAAAAAAGTAACAAAAAAACACCTTGCTACAAGTAAGGTCGTTTTAGCTGCTGATCTTAGAGCCAAAAAAGCTGCAATGACCACTTTGACTAGCTCAAATAAGACAGAGACGCAGAAGGATGTTAACGCATTTATTGAATATGTGATGAACCTACTTAATCAACTTGAAGTTGTTTTGGTAAAATCACAGAGTAAGAACCTTCAAAATCAGCAAAAGATCGCTGATATGAACGTACAGATTTCAAATATCGTTACAAAATCGAGACTTAAAGATATTCAAGAGCAGATCCACAAGCTAAATGAGGTTCATCATAGATCCTTTTTTCAGAAGCTTTGGGACGGTATTAAGAAGGCTTTTACGGTTGTTATTTCTGCTCTTTTAGAGCCGCTTCTTCTAATCAACCAAGCTATCACCTTTGTTTTAGATAAAACGGGCGCGATGGCTCTTATTAAGAAGCTGCCTCTTGGCGTTAAGATTGGAGCATGTATTGTAGCTGCTGCACTTACAGCTGGTGCTGGTGCTGCTGCATGTGGAGCCGCTGAGGCCGCTACGGCTGGAGGTTCTGAAATAGCTGCTTCCACAGTAACAGCCGCATCTGAATCTATCGAGATGACAGCTATAGGAGTGTCAGAAGATGTTGAGATGGTCCAAGTAGGATCTGAAGCTGCTGGCGCAGCTGGTAATGCTGGCGCAGCAGGCGCTGGTGACGCTGGTGCAGCTGGTGCTGGTAATGCTGGTGCTGGTAATGCTGGCGCAGCTGGTGCTGGTAACGCTGGCGCTGCAGGTGCTGGTGACGCTGGCGCAGCTGGTGCTGGTGACGTTGGAGTTGCAGAAGAAGCTGATGGTGCTTCTGCTGCTGTGCGCGCTGCTGCTTGGCGCGGTGCTAGATTTTCATTCTCTACCATGTTGGTTCAGATGATGATTCAAACAGGCGCTATGCAGGATATCTCAAAAAAGATCTTCCACGATCCCAAGCTCGCTGCCATTATGGGCGCTGTCTTTGCAGTCGTTCTCTCAGCTATTGCCATTCTGTTAGCAGGTCCTGGTTCTGGGAAAGGATTATTAAGCCAACTTTCTAAAGGCGGCGATGGAATCCTTCTTTCAAGACTTGTAAAAGGTGCTACGATGGCTCAAATGGGTATGCTAGCTGCCACATCTGTACAGAACGTACTAACAGGTATGGAGTATTTAGAGTTGAGTCGGTTAACGAGAAAAGTAGCTGAAGATCAGAGATTTGCAACAATGGCTAAAATCTTGACTTCGTTGATGACTACGATGCAAAAGATGGTTACAACTAATATGCAAGCGGAAGCTAAAGAATACAATGCCGACATGAAAAACTTCATGTCAATTGCACAACCATGGGCTGCTACTGCAAGAGCGATCCAAGCTAGCGCAGCATAAGATAAATAAAAAGGTTTAAAAGGAGTTTAATAAGATGGAATTCAATACTGTACATAGTAGTGCGGCAGCAGAACTTGCGCCGGTACTCGCAAAAATTCAGGCTGTTACTAACCAATTGGCTATCGACAGCTTACAAATTAATAAAGACATGGTCAATGCTCTTCGCGGGGCTAACGCTGTTCAAGCAAAAGCCGTCTATGAATCAACATGTCAAGAAGCTGATAACTATGAAGTAGAAGCCATTTCACAATTTACACAAGCAGGTACTAATGCTGCTATTATGGGTGGAATACACGTCATGAACCGCCTTGAGGCTCCTAAAATGGAAGCTGCGGAATCGAGATTAGAGTCTACAAAAGCCTACGAAAGCGCACTTTCTAAGCCAGCAGCAGAGCAAAGAGCTCCCGTCATCGGAAATAAAACGATAGAAAAAGCTTGTAATGATCGTGGTTTGTATGATGAAGCTAAGATAAGAAAAGTTAAATCGAATATTAATAAGCTTAAAAATAGAGATTTTACAGACTCATCACAGCTTGAAAGAGATGCAGAAGGAAACCCTACTCTCTCAGCAGATGATCAAGAAGCGATTCAAGTTGCTCAAGAAACTGGTCAATTTGACAAAATTAAAGAGCGCGTAGAAAAGCAAAAAGAGAAAGCTAATGAAGATATCCAATCGATATCACGAGGTCAATCGGATAGACTTCAAAAATCTAGAATATACGCGGATATTCTCTCTAATACAATTCAAGGTACATCAAACCTTGTTAAAAGTGAAAACACAAGATTGAAGGCATACGCTGATAAAGTAAGAACGCAAGCTGAGTACTTAAATAGCGTATTCCAACAAATGATGCAAACAAGTTTGCAGTTCTACAACAGCCAAGAGTCTGCGGTACACGAAGAGATCCAAACTCAAGGTACTATCGCACAGCTGAACCGAGCTGCGTAACAAGTAAAAAATTTCCTCAGAAAAAAACCTCGAGGCCGTCCCAATTGGGCGGCCTTTTTTTATGCCCAAAAATGTGCAGGTAAAGATTTTAAGGAAAAAAGACCGTGACTCCTCAGTTTATCCACCCAAAATGAAGGTGTTGAAGAGCCTAGCCATTTTGATTTAACCACCCGCGATCAAAGATCGCTAGAGAACACAGAGAGCACAGAGAAAATTTTCATTCCGAAAATTTTTTTGTTATGCTAACTCTTATGCATCCTTGCGGCTCTGCGTTAGAAATTAGGAGGCTTGTTTCATCTCGTTAATTTTTTGCAGGTTCTCTAAGAGGGCAGATCTCTCCTTTTCAGGAAGCGCATCTATTTTAAGAGCTCTCTGCATATACCTTCTAGATTCATCAAACTTGCCTATTCGGTAGGTACACTCTGCCAAACGGTAGAGAATGCCCCACTCATAGATCCACTCCTGAACATAGTGTACCTCATTTTTTGGCACAGAGAGTTCATTTGCCTTTTTAAGCACGAGCTCGGACAGAAAGAAGTTGTTCTTGGTTAGAAGGTAGGATCCCATGTAATAGAGAGGCTCTGCCCTATTTGGAGCATAGAGGGAGGCCCTTGAATAGGCATCCACGATCTCTTCCATGCCTTTTTGGACATTCTCAGATAGGACTCCGATGAGGAAAAGTGCAGGGAAAAGCTCGAGCTCATCACTCTTTTCGTTATTCTGCTCAATTCTCATTTTAAAATACTTGAGCGCATCTGCAGGTCTATGTGCATTCATGTAGGACTGCCCTGCATAGAACATATGGCGTGTATTATCTGGCTCAGTTTCAAGTGCTTTTACAAGCACATCTGCGTCATGCAAGAATTTATCGGGGTTTTGAAAACGGTAACCGTCTTCTGTACGTGAAATATTGTCGATATCCCACAAAACTTCGCCCGATCTTCCATCAAAGGGAGCTAGCGTCTCGTGCAGAACGCCTACCCATTTCCAGTCGAGAGCAGTTTTGATGAGAAGAGGTCTTTTATATTCACTGACAACTCTGCCCCATCTTTCATTCTTAATAGTAATGAAGTAGAAATCTTTATCGAGGTGAGGCATAGAGTAATTTTCAGGATAGACAAACTCTTCATCCGCGTCGATAAAGATGAGATAGTCGGCTTTGTCCTTTGCGGCCTCAAGAGCGCGCGTGCGGTTATGACCAAAGTCCTTCCACGGGTGCTCATGCAGCTCACCTGGAATATCTTTCATTACTTCCATGATAAGCTCTTGAGTTCCATCTGTAGAGCCCGTATCGCAGATCACCCAGTAATCGATTAAGGGTTTGACCGACTCTAAACAGCGCTTGAGAGCTTTTGTTTCATTTTTAACGATCATATTAAGACAAAATGTCTGCTTCTCTTTTGCAAAAAGCGATAGCGAGGTAAGTAGGATAAGAATGAATCTAAACATGGGTACCTTATTTTTTAAAAAATTCCACAATAACAAGAGGTGGTTATATTGAGCAATAGAAAGGCCTGATTAATTGCTATATTTCAGATTTTCGATAAAATTTAGACTGAAATTGATTTTGCAGATCGAAGTAAACCTTTGGTGGTTAGCGAGATCGAAAAATCAATTTCCGTCAAATTTTGCGGAAAGATGAAATGTATGAATTGATCAGGCCTTTCAGTAGGAAGCTGAAAGAGAGAAGTGAAATCTTCCGATTTCATCGGTATTTATTTGAAATCCATAGGCCATTTTTAGCGATGCGTAAGGTCTTATTTGATAGCGAATTTCAGGACCTGCGCCGAGTAAAAGAGTATCTCTTGCAAAAGAGAGAGAAGGCTCGAAGTTATATCCATATGCCGCATCAAAAAAAACGAGGAGAGTAAGCTCGTCCCATTTTTTACGTGAAAAAGAGAGGATAGGCGCCCTCATTTCAAAATTATTTACAGCTACGTTATCTGCTAGAAAAATTCTCTCATTAAACCCTCGCACCGTATCGAAACCACCCAAGCCATACATTTCACTGGGAAGAAGGGGCAAGCTTGAGGCTTGAATGCGCAAAAGATTTTTGATGAGCTTATACTCCGCACCTATTGCTGCTCTTGAATAGAGATAGCGGGTTTTGGAGCCCTCGCGGATGGTATTATAGGCTCTTTCTGTCTGCGAGGGAAGATAGGAGATGGGCGAGGCCAAGAGATCCACTGTAAAATGAATATTCCATCCGCTGAAGTAATCGGAAAGCTTGTAGCTGAGGAAGAGTTGATTTAATGCTGCTCTTTTTTGATGGATAGGTATGCGTTTAGGATCTCCAAGGAAAAAGAGGCTGCTATCTGTCCATTTGTAATCCATGCCAAGCGTAAGCTCGTGCTTGAAGGGTTTGTAGAGAGGTTTGAATGGAAGGGTATATCTACCACTGATTTGATAGTCTTTTCCCTCATGGGAGAAATCTTTCATTTCAGGACGGATTTCAGAATAGGCGCCCATGAGTTTTAATTCATGCATCCAGGGAAGAGATAGGTCTAGAGATGCAAAATGGGAGAGGTTTTCAGGGGTCTCATAACTGGATGAGACTTGATAGTTCACATGTGCAAAAAGGCCCAAACCTATGTTTACCCCTGCAAAAAATCGGTTCTCTCCCCTCACTTTACCTCCCAAATTATCAGAGCCTACTATCAATTTTACAGGAAAGCTGTCCTTGACTGCGATTTCAAGATTTGCCGTCTGATCACCCTCTCCTGGAGAGATAATAGAGGTGAGGTGAAGATTGGGATTTCGATTGATCCAAGCTGTTTGATTGAGCAGCTCTTTTTCTCTTAGCTCTTTTGTATGGAAGAGCTTTTGAAAAGAGGAGGTTTTGTGCCAATGGTTACCTGTAACGGTAATATCTTGGACTCTTGCAAAGATAGTCTCGATGCAGATATTTCCATCGATCACTTTTTGCTCGGGGATTTGAACTTGTAGAATGGAATCATCTTGATCTACAAAATACTGCACCACATTTTGTTTCATTTTTAGAAGATTTTCTTTTGAGATCTCTTGCCCCAAAAAAGGCTCTAAACAACTTTTTAATTTCTTCTGATTGCAAGGGATTTGAATATCTAGGGGAAGATCTTTTCTTTGGTAGCTCTTGATGTCAGGAATAACCGATATGCTCTTCATGGAAGGGGCAATTCCAAAGATCTGAGAAAAAACAATAATTGTACAAAAAAGAAAAAGCTTATTCATCAAAGAGAGAGATTGTGAGCTTCCCTGCTTTTACCCCGTCCATTTTGATATTTGCATTGCATTTGGGGCGAGGCCTAGACAAAAGTTCGACATTTCCTGACGGTCCTTTCATATATGCGCACGTATCTAAGATTGTTTTAGGCTTTAATTTCAGAGGAGTGTCCGAACTTGTACTGATCAGCGAGATATCGCCTCCTTGAATTTGCCCTGAGACATCGAAAAGGCCGCTCTCAGATGTAATCGTCTCAGAAAAGATAGAAACTTTTCCGCCGATATAACCTTTTGCCTCAAACGTACCGCAGTTTAGAACGTTGCCACCACAGATGGAAATCTCACCCTCTTGACCATTAGCAGATATTATTGATTGGGCAGAGGAGATATATTCCCCCGACGGCAAGATTGTGATTTTCCCGCCTTTGCCATTTGCAAAAAGCTCTCCCTCTTGTAAAATTTTGGTGCTCTGGATTTGAATCTCTCCTGGATTCTCACTAGTAACGTCTATGACTCCCTTATTTAAGAACGAGGAAGGGCTTGTTCCCTCTTCTTTGCTAACAATAGAAACTAATCCAGAAGGAGTTCTGATTAGATGGGCGTTTTCAATCGATGCGCCTTGTGATTCAAAAGAAATCGTTCCCCCATCAGCATGAAGCTCTCCACTATTTGTGATCTTACCCCCAATTGCTCGAAGAAAGATTTCGCCCCCCTCTTCTTCCAAGTTAAGAGCGTCGATCCTCCCTTCATTTTGGATTCCTAAAGAGAGAGGGTTTGCATTTGATTCTAAAAGCGTTTGAAGCGCTTCAATCGTTCCATTATTGAGGATCCCATCTCCGGGAAGTTTGGGTTTAACTAAGAGAAGCTCTTTGCCTTTCACAGCAACTAAGATGTCATGTCCTGAGCCAAGCTGAACTCTGCCCTCAGGAGCTTTAAGGGCTCCATGGTTTTCAATGCGGTGAGAGAGCAGCAAAATATCGCCTTCGCGCGCCTTTATCTCAGCGAAATTCACGAGGCTAGCATCACTTGCTCCAAAAAATCTAAGGTCTTGATCTCTCATGAAGTCCTGATCGGGTAGATCCAAAGTGGAGCAGACTAAAGAGCTAACATCGATAAGAGCATCCTTACCGATAAAAATTCCATTTTCATTGATGATATAGACTCTTCCTGTGCTCTGAATCTTACCTAAAATCTGGCTACTATCAGAGCCTGTAACGCGGTTTAAAACAGCAGAGTTTTTAAACTGATGAAAGAAGCGAACAATTTCATCTTCTTCAATTGAAAAAGAATCCCAATTGATGACAGCTCTTCTATCGGTATGAATTTTGAGAAGTTTAGAGCCTTCATCGAGAATGAGCGCTCTTCCCCCTGTTACATTTCCATTTTCAGGATTTGCAAAAAGTGTGACCGTAAGTAAGAGAAAGAGAAGGCGAACCATCAATATTTTATCCCTAAAAAAAATTATACGAATTCTACAAAAACTCTTCAAATAAATACAATAAAACCTTAGATCTAGAGAAAAGAGAAGGTTCGCGGTGAAGAGAGATCATGCACTAGATGCGTGCAAGGGACTATTAATCATATTAATAGGTTTTTTGTATGCCGCAGAAGTTTTTAGTAGATCGGCTCTTCCCCCCTCTTACTGGAACCACAATGCCATTTCCTTTGAAACGATTCCCCTCTATTTTTTATGGCTAATAGGGCAAGAGCTAGCACCTGGCGGCTTTTACCTTCTGATGGGATATTGCCTCGGGCTTACGGTAGACAGAAAAAAGCATGACGGGATTAGCTCCCCTAAAATCACAAAGCATTTGATCTATTCCTCTTTATGGATTTTGCCTTGGGCAATCTCTTCTTTCTGTTGGCTGATTCCAACGGGTAAGACCGATCCTGCTCCCCTTATTGAAAAACCCTTCTTTTTTTACTGGGTTATCTTTTTCTCACTAGCAACATCCAGAATTATCACGGCGTTAGTAAGAAAATTTCCCGTTTGGAAACTGTTTATGATAACAGCTTTTCTTCTCATCATTTCATCGACAGTTCACCTTTATCCAGGTGTCTTTACACAGTTTCATCCTTGGTGGTCACACATCTTATACCTGCCAGGTGGCTCCAATTATGTACTTGGACACTTCACGCTAATCCCTTGGGTAGGGTTTGCAATTGCTGGGCTCGGTTTTTACAAACTCATTCATCATAAGACTTACCGCCCAACAGAGAAAATGCTATTTCTCTTCTCTCTTCTAGTGCTATTTTTTCTTTTCAAGAGTTTGGATATCTTGCTTGATCCTAAGCAGACGTTTTCTTTAGAGAGTTATGGTTGGGTTTGCAAATTTCCTCCCGGAATTCCATTTTTTATCCTCTCTGTACTCTTCTCATCTATTTATTACATGATATTTAGCTGGCTACTCAGCTTTTCAGAAAAGTTCTTATCGTTTTTTGAAATTGTAGGAAACCACTCGATTTCATGCTACGCAATCACCATTGCGTTTGTTCAATTAACCGATTACGGGATCTTTAAAAGATTTATAAATCCCCTCTCCATCTCTCTATCACTCATTGTAATGATTGCTTTTTACGCTCTTCTTGCGCTCTTCTTCGTTTCTAGAGACCGGGCAAAAAAATAATTTTTACCATCTCTTCATTTCAGGTCTTGCAGCTTGCCCGCCCTGGTAGGCTAAAATCATTGCAAAATACTCCATCCACTTGCCTCCATGATTATGCACAAATTGGAGGTGTGCTGCAGCACCGCCTACAAAAAACCAATAGGCAATCGTTGCAACCTTAGTTTGCACAGAATTTTCATCTACACCAGGTGCATGAAAAAACGTTCTGTTTCGCAAATAGAGTATGACAAGCCCCTCCAAAACAGATGCTTTTGTAGAACAAAAATAGGCGGCCTTTGTAATAAAATCTCTGGCCCCCCTCTTAAAACGCTTGTATGCAATCTCTGATATACGGTAGCTAAGAAAAAGATTCCCAACAAAGCATCCCATAGAGATAGCGGCTACCTTCCCTTCTGTTGCCCCCACAAAGGCAGGTATTCCAAGCAAGAAAGTCCAACCCACGGATTTGAAAAGAGGGTCGAGTTTTCTCATCCATTTAACGAAACCACTGGCTTCCTCTCTTCTAACAGAGGGAATCGTGCTTTTGGGAAGGTGCATATCCTCATAGCCCACTTCTTTTTCCGCATATCCTCGCCAGTTAGAAAAGCTCTTTGTAACTCTTAGGGTGCCTCTCAAAAAGTTCCCCGGAACTTTTTGAATTCCCGCACAACAATTTTTGAAAACATTTGAAATTCTGTTGCACAAACTCTCCCTTCGAGGACGATCTTCTTCCTCGTCAACATGGCTCTCAAGACGAAATTCTCTCATGGTAGATGCCAAAGTCATTCCCATAAAACCGCCTGCGGGGAGATAGGCCCAGGCTTTTCCTAGAGTAAGAAAGATTCCAACAGCTATGCTAGATGTAAAGTCTATTTTCTCAATAAAGTTTGCAAGTCTTAAAAAACAGCTGTCATCTCCCCTTTCTCTTCTGGCTCTTAAAGAGCGAACCGCATAAAAAAATGCCCTTTCAAGAGCAAAACCCACAGCCCCGCCAATCGTAATTAATCCAAATTCACTTGCCATAGATGCAGAGTCGTCATCTTGTGTAGTCCCCCATAAGATCAAACCTGAGGCGCCAATTCCCAAATTTATTATGGCTTTCTTAATCTGCTCTCTACTTAAACATCCTACATTAAAGACATGGTGCGAATACCTTCTATCCCTTTCTACTTCTCTTACCTCAGGATGAATTCTTTGACGCTCTAACCACTCATCTAACCGGTCTGTAACAAGATTTGTGAAAGATGCTCCTACAAAGGCAGCAAGAGCCGTTCTTGTGAGTCCTTTTTTTGGCCTCTCTACTTGCCCTGCCATCAAAGCTTTTTCATCCACATTTCCCATATTGAGATGCGCAAAAGAGAGGAGAGTTACAATCCATAGAGACCAACGATAAAGCGTTCCATTCCATTCACTTTTAGTCTGTGGATAGTTGGAAAGAATTTGATTCGCAATATGTTGAAGAGAGGCCCCCATTGCCATGCCAGTTGTAGCCACAAAAAATGGCTCATCATCTCCCCACATGTAGACAAGCCATCTTCCCACAATACCCCCCAAAAAAACTAACCCTGCGGCTGGAGATACAACCCAACTAACTCTTCTAGCTACATGATGGATACTACGTTCACGATGATGTATTTGACGTGAGGGAGCAGGCAAAGGAGGAAAATCACCTTCTTTTATTTCTAGATTAACATCCACGCAAAAAGAGTTTGTTCTTCTCATTCTTTCTTCTTCTACAACAGCTCTTGCAGGAAGAGAATGACTCCTTGCGCGTACCAGTTGAACAGCCATTTATCACCAAACCTATTTCATAAATTTTGCGAGAACTTGATATCTTTGCAGCAAATAAATATCAACAAGAAAAACATTCTCAAAGCGCAGTTTATTGTTAAGAAAAAATTTCAGATTTGAAAATTTAATCTGAAAACATCCATAATGACGTTAACCGGTAGGATTTCTATGTTAGATGAATTTGTTAGCGCACTCTCTTCCGATCTAGAAATGAAAGACGTTCCAGTTGTGGATGCAAAAACAAAGTCATGCATTTTTGATTTTGCAGGCTTTTCCATCATCATAAAAGCTCTAGAGAAAGGCGTGCATTTTAAGGCAGAGATTTGCGAGGCTCCGCAAAAAAAACGTGAGAACATTTTGATTAAGGTAATGACCGCGAATTTAATAGGACAAGGCACAGGCGGCGCTGCTATTGGAATAGATAAACAAGAGAAGTTCTTGACACTCTCTTTACCTTTAGCATATGAAATGAACTACCAGGCTTTTAAAGAAAACATCGAGGATTTCATCAATTACTTACACTACTGGAAAGATGAAGTTGAAAAAGCACAACAAGAAGCAGAGGATACTCTTTTATAAACCATGTCCGCCATTCTAACCGCACAAACAGGACCTTTAAAAGGTCTCATTTTAGAACTTAAAGATGCTACTGAATGGATCATTGGCTCGGATCCCACTGTAGATTTTGTACTAGAAGATGAGACTGTATCAGGTAAGCACGCGCTTATTAAAATGAGCGGTGATGATCTTACCATTTCAAATTTAAGCGCGGAAAATCCCCTTCTTGTTAATGAAGACATTTTAACTGAGCCCCATTTTCTTAAATCGGGCGATCATGTTCAAATTGGCGACACCGATTTTCTCTTTTCAGAAAAAACCGAAGAGAAAGCTAGCACTGCTTATGACTCGATCTTTGAAGATGAAGATACCGAACCTCCCACAGAAAAAATTACAGAAGAGCCCGAACAAGAAAAGACTGCCTACGACACGATCTTTGAAGATGTCGAAGAGTATGAAGATGTCCCATTCAATCTGACTGCAGATAGCTCTCTCATTTTAAAAGTCATAGCAGGGCCCAATGCAGGAGCTGAGATTGGACTTCAAAAGGGTAGATCTTATGTTCTAGGAAAAGATACAGCTAACTCCGACATCGTTTTAAACGATATGAGCGTATCGAAGAGTCATGCAAAGATCACCATTTTAGAAAATGGCACAATCGACATTGAAGATTTGAGCTCGAAAAATGGAACAATGGTAAACGGCTCTGAGATATCTGAGAAAAAAATTATCACATCGCAAGATTTGATTCAGATGGGAACAACGACGTTTCTCATTATCGACCGCGAAACAGAAGTTGAGACTCTCTACGCACCAAGAGCGGCAGAATATACACCTGTAGAGGAAGAGAAAGAAGAAATAGAGGAAAAGGTAGAGGCGCCGAAGAAAAGCCTTCCTTGGAAAAAGCAGATTATTCCCATGAAGCATCTTGTGATGGCGGGATCTTTTGTTGTTGTCTTCTTCGTCATCTTCTTAAGTTTTTTCTCTCTTTTCAAACCAGAGAGCCATATTGCAAAGACAAAGGATTTTGATTCACAGATTCACGATGTTACCAAGAAATTCTCTGACATCACATTTAACTTTGCGCCGTCTACTGGCAAAATCTTTTTAGTAGGCCATGTGCTGACTCCCGTAAGACATCAAGAGCTTACCTATGAGCTAGGAAATCTCCCTTTCATCACATCGATTGATGACAATGTTGTAGTAGATGAATTCGTATGGCGCGAGATGAACGATGTGCTTGTAGAAAATGCCGGCTTTAAAGGCGTGAGCATCCATTCCAATGAACCTGGGAAATTTGTCATCACAGGCTATCTTAATTCCGTGCAACAATTAGAAAGACTAGACGACTACCTCACTTCAAACTTTGCCTATACCAATCGACTTAAAAATCTTGTTATAGTCGAGTCAGAGCTCTCTCTCATTATCACGCAGATGGTTCATAAGAGCGGATTTCCAGGATTAGGCGCTCAAGTTACCAATGGCATGGTCTCTCTTGCTGGTAGATATGACAAAAAAGAGCAAATCAAATATGACAGACTACGAAAGGAGATCGGCAGAATCCCCGGCGTTCGCGGAGTGAAAAATATTGCAATGGCGACATCGGAATTCGATGCCAGGATCGACCTTAGCAAAAAATACCAAGTGTCAGGGTTTGCAAAACATGACAAAATGAACTACAGCGTGGTTGTAAACGGACAAATTTTAACAGTTGGCGAGAATTTAGATAGCATGCACATCACTAAAATCTTGCCTACCGCCGTCTTATTAGAAAAAGACGGTTTAAGATATAAGATCGATTATACGAGGAGATAATATGTTTGGTCTGGAAAAAGAAGAGACAACAGTTCAAAAGTTTCAGTTCGATCTTGAAATTGAAATTAAAGAGATACCAGCTAAAGCAAAAGAGCTTATCGATCATTCTAAGAAGATGACCGATAAGCTAAAAAAGGCTGTAAGAGATGGCAGTAATGAAAAGGATTTTGATAATTACGGTATTCTTTTGCATGGCTACTCGGCATTAGGCCGCATTTTAAAAAAATTACAAAAATAGGAGAAAAATTATGGCGGAGATTTCCAATAAAAATAAGGTTGTCCTTACTTTTCAAACCCTGATAAGTAACTACAGACGGTTACAAGATAATCTTGTAAAACAAATTAGAGAGCTAGCATCTAAGATGAGTCAGGCAGCACCTGGACAGTTCTTACTACTTCAGTTTCAGATGAGTCAGGTAACTCAGGTAGGTGAGTCAATTTCAAACTTAATTGCTCAAGTAAATAGTATGATTAACTCAACTATTCGTAATCAGAAACCACAATAATAGGATTATAGATGTCAAATTTAGAGGCATTCAGAGACGATTTTATCCTTCTCTTAGAGTCAGGATTTATTGCGGTAAACCTTGCAGATGAAGACTCTGCCCTCAAACTTTTTAAGGCAGCAGAGCTCTTGAATCCCGAAAGCACGCTTCCAAAAGTGGGTCAAGGGTACATGCACCTTCATAAGCTAGAGCTCAAAGAGGCATGTAAATTGTTCGAAAAAGTGCTTAAAAAAGAGCCGAACAATGAGATGGCAAAGACCTTTTTGGGCCTCTGCTTAACACTATCTCCCAGCGCAGTTGAAGAAGGCGAAAAGATTTTGGAAGAGACAACTAAATCATCCGATAATTTGGTTAAGAATCTGTCTCACACAGCTCTTGACTTTGTAGATAAATTTATTAAAAAAGCGCCTACACCTGTACAGGCTCCCGCTAAAAAAACAGCTAAGAGAAAAAGAGCATGAGAGATGACAATATTAATCTGGGAAAGATTGAGCCCAAACCCACTCCCACAAGCACACCTGGAGTAGATCCTAATAAGTCGCGCTTTCAGTCGGAGATGGAAAAGCCATCAACCTCGCCAGGGACACCTCAAGCCCCCGAAGGCGTCTCACCGATGGATCTTCCTAGAGATTTGCATATTCAAACAACAGGGCCTTCGATTGAGAGTCTACTTGCTCAGGCAAACTCTGCAGATGGCGATTTGTCAGATATTCGAAAGAAGCTAGACACTCCTAATCTCAAATTTAAGCGTCAGCATCAGTATCTCTTAAGAAATAAACTGCTAGAGGCAAATAACCATCTCCGTGCTGCAGGAAACCGCATGGGCGCAAATATGCCCGACCCTGCTGCAATCCCTCACGATGCAAATCCTATTGAGAAATTTATCGGTTATGTCACAGACGGGCAGCATCAAATGATGGCAGCAAAAGCAAAGCTTCAAGAGATCGGAGCTGACAATAAAAAGCTCAATCCATCCGAACTTCTTTTAGTGCAGATTAAGATGAGCCAGGCTCAGCAAAACCTTGAATATTCCTCGATTCTCCTCAGTAAGGTGATTGATATATTTAAACAAACACTCAACATCCAGTTATAATAGTGAGATAGCCTCATGGACCCACACTCCGGCGCGTTTGATGATTTAATCTCCCATCTTGAAGATGTAGAGCTGACAACAGTTCATGGAAGAATCACGGAAGCTGTCGGAACGCTTCTCAAAGCAGTCATTCCTCAAGTTAAAATGGGCGAAGTCTGCTTGATTAAAAGAGAAGGCGGCGCTCCTCTTGTATCGGAAGTAGTAGGCTTCACGAAAGATGAGGTCTTTCTATCGCCGTTAGGAGAGATGTCCGGCATTGGCCCCTCCTCCGAAGTCATTCCCCTGCGCATTGCTCTCCACATCAAAGTTGGCCCTGAGCTTCTTGGTAGAGTTTTAAATGGTGTTGGTGAGCCGATCGATGAGAAAAAATTAGAACTTACCGAATCCTTCCCCGTTATCAATCCCCCACCTGATCCTCTAAAGCGAGAAATTATTGCCGATCCCCTATCTACTGGTGTGAGATGTATTGATGGCGCGCTTACCTGCGGAAAAGGCCAAAGGGTTGGCATATTTGCAGCCGCCGGCGGCGGTAAATCGACGCTTCTTGGAATGATTGCTAAAAATGCAAGAGCTGATGTCAACGTTATCTCGCTCATTGGAGAGAGAGGAAGAGAGGTCCGCGAATTTTTAAAGAATGACTTGGGTGAAGAAGGCATGGCGAGATCGGTTGTGATTGTCTCTACCTCCGATCAAGCACCTCAACTAAGAATTAATGCAGCCTACGTAGGAACCGCGATTGCAGAATACTTTCGCAATCAGGGAAAAACCGTCATTTTAATGATGGATTCCGTGACACGTTTTGCAAGGGCCCTGCGCGAAATAGGCCTCGCTGCTGGAGAGCCTCCTGCAAGAGCGGGTTACACTCCTTCTGTCTTTGCAACTCTACCCAAACTTCTCGAGCGCTCAGGCAACTCTGACAAAGGCTCGATTACCGCTTTTTACACAATACTTGTTGCAGGTGATGACATCACCGAGCCTGTTGCAGATGAGACAAAATCGATTTTGGATGGACACATTATCCTCTCCAGTGACTTAGCAAGACAATACCACTACCCTGCGATCGATGTTCTTTCATCTGTCAGCCGTGTTCTTACCTCCATTACCGATAAAGAACACCAAGCGCTTATTGGAAAAATCCGCGAAGTTCTTGCAAACTACAAGAAGAATGAACTTTTAATCCGTATTGGGGAATACAAACCAGGCTCTGACAAAGACGCTGACTTTGCCATTAAATATGTCGACAAAGTGAACTCCTTTTTAAAACAGCAAGTGGATGAAAAATCCTCATTTGAAGATACCTTAAACTCCCTAAAATCTCTCTTTCATTAAGGAGATTAGGATTTCCAGAAAATGAACGGCTTAAAATATCCTCTTGAACAGCTCATGACCATCAAAAAGAATCGCTATGATCAAGCGGTTAAAATGTTGGAAGAGAAAAAAGCACTTCTCATACAAGAACAGGAGCGTCTCAAAGAGGAAGAGGCAAGAAGAGACAAGGTCCTCAAACACAAGAACGATAAGCTTACTCAGATGCGAGAGGAGATGGACCAAGGCACCACCTCTGACAAGATCAAACAGATGAAGCGCTACCTGGAAGTTGTGGATGAAGATATGACAAAAGCGCAGAAAAAGGTCGATGATCAAACGCAAAAGGTAGAAGTTGCAGAGAATCAAGTAGAGGCTGCAAGAGCGGAGCTCTTTGCGAGAGAGAAAGATCTCGAAAAGCTGAAAACACACAAAAAAGAGTGGGAAAAAGAGGTCAAATATTGGTCAGAAAAAAAAGAAGCCTCTGCCCAAGATGAATTGGGAGCCTCCACCTTTGTACAGCGGAAGATAAAAAAGGCTAGAGAAAATAAATGAAGCCTGTTTTGATAGGGATTGATGAAAACTAAGGATTGTTATGGATATTGAGCGTGTTAGAGGTCCCGATTCCACTCCGTCTGGAAAGAGATCTAAGAGATCTGTTTCCGATGAAGATCGTTTTCAAGAGGAGTTCCGCGTAACAGATGTAAAGGGAATTGATCCTGACCAACCGAAAAAGAAGCGCCACCGAGCACAAGAATCGGAAGAAGCCTCTTCAGGCCGTGTAAGATCGAACAGACCTCAGCGGGGAGATTCCAAACCCTCAATTCTAGATACGAACTTCAACTCTCGAAAAAAAGACATCTACGGCAGAACCGACACCGGTAAGAGCTCAAGTTCTTACGGCACTCCGTACAAATCCCATGTCCCCTCAGCCACGCCGCCCCCACCTGACAACTCACAAGAAAGCCTTCCCTCTTCTTTCTCTTTTTGGCAGGATAATATGTCAAATGACAATCAAGTTACCCCTACAAATACTCAGAGCCCTCAGCGCGCCCAGCAGCAAAAAAAGACTCAGAAAAAAGAGGTGCACGCGCCGAAAAAGAAAGAGGCCCATGACAAAAAGCATGATAAAAAAGACAAATCAAAAAAGACTCCCACAGCTGCTCCCGCTGAAAAAAAGTTAAAGACCCCAGATGCAAAGCCTACCTTTGTCTCTGGTGATGCTGAAGAAGAGGAAGATGACCTTCTAGCCAAGAAAGGAGCAAAAGAAGCTCCTGTTCCTCATCATAAAGAGGAAAAAACAGATCCCGATAAGCCTAAAAAACCGCCTAAAAAAGCCTTTGCTAAAAAGAAGGCCAGGAAAGGCGAAGATGAGCCCGTTCAGATCCCTGAAGATTGGCGAAAAGAGGCTAAAGCAGAGCCCGCAAAGGCTCCAAGCACGCCTCAACATGAAAAGAAGAAGAAAAAAGAACCAGTACATGGAAAAACATATAAGTCGCTATCTCAGCTAGCACAGACATTTGCGCCCATCACTCCGCTCAGCGATATAAAAGACCATAAACCGGGAAAAGAGCATAAGGTAGAGGCTCATGCAGCGCCTACTCCAATCCCCTTCTCTCCAGACGCAGCGGGCGCAGCTACGACAGCAACATCTCACGTCAGCTCCTACATCGCACCTCAAGCACAAAATCTTTTCTCGCAAATGGTGGGAACAATTATCGTCATGACAAATCAAGGTATTTCGAGAACAGAGGTTCAGCTCAACTCACCTGCGTTTCAAAATTCACCCTTTTTTGGATCGACCATACTAGTTGAAAAATATGCTACAGCCCCCGATTCTTTTAATATTCGCCTAACGGGAAACACTTCGCAGGTAAATGCCTTCAATAAAAACCTCGACGGCCTTTACAATGCATTTGAAAGAGGAAGTTTTGCCTTCAAAATTGGAAGGTTGGATGCATCGCACGCTCCGGTAAAACCACTCTTTAAAAGAAAGAAAAAATCAGGCGATAAAGACTCTGATTTTAGCGACCAGAATGAGGAATAAAAACCAATGACACTACCTTGGATCAACCGCATCGATGAAGCGCTCAGTGAGATGGATGAAATCTCGCTTCTCGCATCTCGCGCCCTTCTTGATCCCAAAGCTTTCTCACAAATTCTCTCAGACAAGTTTGAAACAAAGCTAGAAATCAGACTAGGTGAGACAAAGTGGCTCACATTTGACGAGATCCATTCAGGAATCGGTGCTGGGGCCGACTTTATTCCCTTTACGATCAGTCCCATTTCAGGCGAAGTCTTTTGGATCATGAACGAAGAGGATACTCTCAAGCTCACCTCTCTTCTTCTTTTGAAAGATGACTCATCGGAAGGATTTTCTTCCAAGGTTTTAACGGAAGGATATTATCACTACTTGCTTTTGGAGGCACTCGATGCCTTTCAAAAAATGCCCAATGCAGAAAATCTCTCCCCAAAGATGAACATGCATGCATCTCTTCCTCATGATGGCGCGCTTGCAATCGATGTAGAGATCAAATATTTGCGCAAAAGTGTCTGGGGACGCCTACTTCTTCCCAAAGAGTTTCGAAAGTCCTGGCACACCTATTTTGAGCAGCTGATGCCTGATCCTTTTCACTCCGAGCTTGCAACAAAGTGCGCTCTTACTTTTGGATTAAAAATTGGAAGCTGCCACCTCGACAAAAAAACAATTAGCAAACTCTCAGCAGGAGATTTTGTCCTTCTCGATAATATCAGCTATGATATAAGGACTGAGACAGGCTCTGCTATGATGATGTTAAACACTCATCCCTTGATGCAACTCTCTATTCAAGGAAATCAATGTACAATCGTAGAAGAGGCGATCTATCAAGAGGAAAATAGAATGGAAAATGTTCCCCCAGAAGATGAATTTAAAGATGACCTGCCCCCGCTAGATGATGATCTATTCAATGATGAAACAGAGGCTCCTGTATCAGAGGCGGTAGAAGAGGAGGAAGAGGAGGAAGAGGAGTATCTCTCCTTAAAAAATGTTCCTCTCACTCTTACAGTTGAGATGAGCCGTATTAAGATGAGCCTGGCAAAGTTGATGAAGCTAGAGCCGGGAAACCTAATCGAATTGCCTTCTCATCCTAACAAGGCAGTCTCCCTTACCATCGAAGGCAAAAAAGTAGGAACAGCTGAACTTGTCCACTTAGGAGAGGCACTCGGCGTCCGTATACTTGAAATTGGAAAAAAATAAGAGCGGGTATGGAAGAACAGATATTAAGAAGTCAGATCGAAAAAGAGTTTAAAAGAAAGGTTCTTTTCAAAGGTTCCCTTATAGCCATTGCAGGTGCTCTCATCTTAACTCTGTCCGGACTCCTTCTGCCGCCAGAGCTGCTTAAGATCTATGGCATTCCAAGCTTCTTTCTAAGCCTTCTTCTCATACGTTTAGGCCTTGGCCCCTACCGAAAGCTCACAAAGCAAGAGCTCCATCCAAACGAGCTTATCTTTAATAAGAAGACGGTTGCCTATCACATCCAAAACAAGAATGCTTTTTCCTTTCCAATCACATTTATCAAATCGATGCGCTTTTACCGTTCGAAAAAGATCTACGGGATCCAGATCAATCTAGGTGTGCCCTTCTCAGAAAAACTCCTCATCCACCATCCATCTTTCGATGTAAATAAGTTTCATGAGGAGTCTAAAGAGAAGTATGGATGCGATCTATTCTTTCCTTTCTTCTATGAAGCAACCCTTCATACGATGAGAGAATATACCTTCCCATTAGATGCGAACATCAAGTCCGACTCGCAGCTCTAACGACCGCCTACATCCTGTCTTCCCGTTGCAGGGTTTGTTTTGGGCGGGCGACCTCGGCCAAACGGATTAAGAGAAGCTAGAAGGCCTCGAGCGCCTGAGCCGCCTCTACCACCAACCACTTGCCTTCCCGTTCTTTGATCCGTAGCTCTTGACCCTGCCACCGCTACCGCAGGAACTTGTGCTGGCACAGGTCCTTGGTGACGAGCTACCTCAGCGAATGAAGATCTTCCACCAACTGCTTGTCTTCCTGTTACAGGATTAGTTCGATCTTCTCTCACTGGGGGAGGACCGCCTCTCCCTGCTGCCATACGATGACGAGGAGGTCTGTCACTTCTTACCCTCCTTCTTTGAGAAGAGGGAATGCCACCGCCGCCGCCGCCACCGCCGCCGCCGCCGCCGCTTCTGCTGTGAGGAGGTGGACCCCAACCTCTGCTGTGAAGAGGTGGACCTCGTCTTCTAGAAGGTATAAATACAGTGAAAATCCGACCAAATTGCCTTGGAGCCGTTACAAAAACAACCCTTCTTGCAGGAGGATTAATCACTGTTAAGGTAAGAAAGCCCAGTGCAAGGCCAATTAGAGGATGTGTGTATAATCCCGCTACTACAGTTACAAATAAAGGAAGCACAACAGAGGAGACTCTCCTCTGCAAGCTTAATTCTGAAGAAGGGAGGTGCACGTGTACACCGCCCGAGCTAGCACTTACTGCATGCATATTAGAGCTCCTTTGCTCTTAGAGCTTTATTTGTTGGAACATTGATAAGAACTGTGTCTGCATCGGATACCCAGCTAGCAAACCAACGGTTATCTGGGTAAGATCCTAAAATGACATGATCACCCACTTCCCACTTTCTTAAAAGAGATGGATATTCTTCTTCGATTCTCCAACGAGTGCGGTAACCTGAACCATCTTCAAGATAGACATCTCCCATAATATGATCGATCGCGATGATGATCTTAGTTCGGGGGTTACTTTCGATAGGCCCCTGCTTAAGGTTAGCTTCAATAATCTCGCCTGTTTGTGTGTTGGTAATATAGTATTTGTAATCAGACCAGTAGTCATGATTAAGAGAGATTTTAAAATAATCTTGGTCGTACCAAGAAAGCAATCTGTCTCTGGAGTATCTGGGGACTTCCCAAACGGAGCCATCTTCAATAAAAAAATTAGAACCATCTACAGCTCTAGTTGTGAACTGATGAGTTTGATAGGGAACATAGATCGTATTTGTTGGGTGAGCTACAAGAGAACCCATCCATAAAATACATCCTAAAAGCAGTGTTTTCATAATAACCTCCTTAGAAAAAGTGGGGGAATGCTAACAAATCCCATTTAAGAGTGCAATACTAAGAATTTTTAAAGTCAAACGCCCAGTTGCAAAATATCATGCATGCGAATCACACCTACAATCTGATCTTTCTCTAGAACGGGAAAGACAGTGATTAGTTGTTGAGGGTTTTCTTCCATCCTGCGTAGTGCGTCCATGGCAAGCATCTCTCTTGAAACGGTTCGGGGATCTTTTACCATCACATCAGACAGCTTCATCTCAAGCGCTTTTCCTCCCCCATTTTGAATGGCACGCCTCAAATCGCCGTCGGTGAAAATGCCAAGCAATTTTCCCTCATCGTGCACGAGAAGGCAGCCACATTTTTTCTCTGAGAGCTCAAAAAGGTTGTCGAGCAATTTTGAATCAGGAGCAGCAAGAGGAACCCTCTCATCTGAGAGCATTATATCTTCTACTTTGAGGGTGATCTTTTTACCAATACTTCCAGCAGGATGGTTGAGAGCGTATTGCCGGAGCGTAAATTCCTTTTTTTTCATCATGGCAACTGCCAGCACATCTCCAAAAATCAACTGGACTTCTGTGGAAGTTGTAGGTGCTAGATCAAAGGGACAGAGCTCTTTAGGTATCGGTAGACTGATCGAGAGGTCACATTTTTTAAAGAGCGGAGACTCTTCATTTGAGACGAGGGAGATTGAATAGGCCCCTTTTTTCTTCACAGATAGGAGAAGATCAACAAGCTCTCTTGTATGACCACTTTTACTGAGAAAGACAACGATATCATCAGGACCTACCATTCCCAAATCGCCGTGCATTGCATCGGTTGCAGGAATATACATCGCCTTTGTTCCGGTCGAAAGCATCGTCATGGCGAGTTTATGAGCAATAATTCCGCTTTTGCCCACACCTGAAAAGATAATCGTGCCCTTGCATGC
>Ga0114933_10001237_pt1 | contig 28824 bp, 21 predicted proteins | sample 4SBtaG_FD_89691 | JGI IMG/M metagenome (GOLD analysis project Ga0114933, IMG submission 89691) | Deep subsurface microbial communities from Kolumbo volcano to uncover new lineages of life (NeLLi) - 4SBTROV12_W25 metaG | ecosystem: Environmental > Aquatic > Marine > Volcanic | place: Kolumbo... | reverse complement strand
TATCTCTTCTGGAATGTTTTGATCTACCAGATTTTTTTTCTCTGTCTCTTCTGGAATGTTTTCCAGAACTATCTTCTCTATCTCTTCTGGAATGTTTTGATCTACCAGATTTTTTTTCTTTCTTTTTGGACCCATCTATTTCAGCGAACCCACCAGTCATTTTAGTTTTTTTTTTAGATGATTTAATGATATTTTCTATAATTTTATTAGCTTCTGTAATATTTTCAATATTTTTTGTTCCAAATAATTTTGTAAATTCTTGTTCAGCTATAAAATATTTTTTTTTTAAAAAATCTCTAATTTTTTTTTCATGTTGAATTTTTCTTGGATCTGTTGAGGTTACAATATTTTTTTTGGATTTGTACAAATCAAAAATATTGGAATCTTCGAAAGATTTAACTTCTTTGTTACACCTATCCAAATGTTCGATAATAAATTTGCGATGTTCATCTATTATTTTGACATTGATATTTTGTAGAAATCCCAAAACAAAATTATCTATCTTTTGTTGAAATTCAGTTTTTATAAAATCAACAGAAGTATCCAAATCCACAAAATATTTAATTGCTTCACGAACAATGATTGGTTTACTATCCCTTGTAAATCCTTCAATTTCTCCATCTTTTTCTTCTGTTATTTTGGACCCACACACACGACAATAAATACCATTTCCAATTGAACCATATTCATCTTCTAATTTTTGTAGTAATTTTGGAAATTCCATGGTTTCATATAAATTTGCTAAAAGATGCCAATGTCCACATAACATGTTTTCTCCCGAATGTCTCCATGTCACATATTCTGTATCCAAATCTATTTTTCCATAAGAAGTTATTAATTTTTTTATTTCAGATAAACCATACATAATATCAATATCAAATTTGGAAAACACTTCTTTTAAAAGTCTTTTTTCAAAATTTATTTTTTTAGATTCCACAATATTTAAAGGTCGTTCTATTTTTTCTTCATTTTCATATATTGAAATTAATTTATTAATTTTTTCATCTAAATCATTTAACTTAATACTGATATTTCTGGAATTTTTAAAAATGGAACTAATATTTTTATAATTGGATATTTCATGTACTAAATGTTCCATTGCTTGTGTGGCATGATCTAATTTACATCTTTTAAAATAATTAATTGTTGATATTAAATCAAAATGAGTAATTTCTAATATTTCATCTAAATTTTCAGAATTATCAATATGATATTTTAAAATGTCTATTTGTTTTCCACTGAGTAATGTTTTTTCCAAATCTATTGCCGTTGAATACCAATTAAATCCTTTTCTCACAAAAACATTTTCAAAATGTTCTGATTCCTCCAAAACTATACAATAATCACCTTCATTAACTTTATCATAATCTCGTATTTTATCCATTATGTTTTCTCCTACAGTTTCAGCTGATAAAACTCTATAATTTTCTATAATAGTATCTATATTTATTTCAGTATATTGAAATTTTTCCAAATTTTGTTTGATAAAATATTCATTTTCTAAATTATGTTTGTTGTTCATTCTATTTTCCAATAATAACCCATAAATCAATTCATAATTTCTTGACACATTGGATAATCCATCATCACTTATACACATTATTCCTTGATCTTCTTGTAAATCTTCTAAAGTTGAATATATTTTGACTATGTTGGTTTTTTTAGATAATCCATAATAATCCCTAATTAAATAATTTTGTAGTGCCTTAAATCCCAAAAAACATCTTCTTTCTAAAATATTCAAATCTATTTGACTTATTCTATCTAAATAATTAACAATATCTCCAATTTTAACTATTTCTCCTTTAATTGATTTATGTTTTTTTTTTGCTATGTTTTCTATTTCCAAACGATATGAATTTCCCAATACACAATTGTGAATATAATTTTCAAGCAAATCAAATAAATAACCACTATCATTATGTCTTGAAATAATTGTTTTAATATTTAAAATAGTAGAATCAAAAGAACTTATTTTTGAATCATGGTTCAGATGATTTTTCAAAAAATCTTCTTCCAAACCATAAATTGCCAAAACTCTTTCTATTTTTTTTTTCAAATCTTTTTTTTCTTTTTTTTCAAAATTAAAAAAACAATTTTCAGGATATTTGTTTATTCCAAAAATGATATTAGTAATTGTTTGATATCTTTCATATTTATTATTTTTTTCTACAAATAATACTATTTCGTCAAATAAAAATGATTTATCGGTTGAAAGAAACAGACTTTCTTTAATAAAAATTTCTATTTCAGAAATAGTTAATGAAATTGATTTACCATTTTTAGTTATTATCAATATATCATATAAATATTTAGAACAATCTTTAATTTCGTCTATATCATCTATTTGATATGTTTTTTTTATTCTATCTAAAACAGAATATCTTTTTAAAATATCTAAAATACTTTTTTCATCAGAACTGGAATTCAATATGTTTTCCAAGTGGTCACAAATTCCCAAATATTCAATGAATTTGTTTATTAAAATGGGATTTTGATTTTTAAATTTATTTTCTAAAAAAATTTCAAAATTTGTTTTTTGTTCTAATCTGGAATTGTTTAAATGTAATTCCAATAATTCTAATTTGGTTTGTTCAAAAAAAATCATCAAAGATTTTTTGATTTTTTTAGATTTATTGATTAATTTATTAGATGATGAATCAAAATAGATAGAATCTCTAAAAATTTTACTAAATTTATATTTATGAATGTTATTAACTGTTAAATCGTCATATGTTAAATTAAATGGACTAATTAATTTGTTAATATCATCTATATTTTCTGTTTGATCAAAATCAACATAATTATTTAAATTATTTGAATTTGGAATAATTTTTTTTAAAATATGTTCATTAAATTTAGCATCTATTTTATCACTTTCTTCCAACTCATTTAATTTTTTGGATATTGATTGTTTGATCTTCCCATAATCTGAAAAAAATATTGCATGATTCATGAGAAGATTAATCTGTTTTGTCATTAGTGTATCAACAAAAAGTTTTTTTTCATCATAATTTTTTTTGGGATTAATCAACAAATCTGTAATTGTAAAACCTTTTGGAACACTTTCTCTAATGAAATATTTGGAATATTCAGAATAAATATTTTTTTGTAATTTATTTAAATTTAGTACATTTTTATTATCAGAATTAATATAATATCCCATTATATTAAGTTTTTCCCCACTAATCCAAACATGTTCTTCTGGAGGACATTTTAATGGATACCAATCAAGAATTATTTTATTTTCACCAATACCTTTAGATATATTTTGACCAGCATCATAAATTGGATCTAAATAAAATTCATCTGTTTCGCTTGTCCCGCCACATTTTCTTATTTTATTTTGAAAAGATGTTTCATTTTTATCTATTATATCTTTGTAATAGTATATTTCTCCATCTGCTCTTCTAGTAATTATATTATTTGAAGTTTTAATTAATTCGGGTGTTTTTAAACTTTTTTCTAAATCTATTTTGTGATGATTTAAAAATGAACTAAATCTTATCACATCATTCACTTTTTTATTGGTAATCATGATGGAGTCTGTGGATTTTATATTCACATAATTTCTCTTCAATCCATAAAAACTTTTGAGTGGTAAGTCTTCATTCTTAAAATCATAGTTATCATGTCCATTATATAACATATTTTCATAATATGCATCACCCATTTGATTAATTAAAAATAATTTGTCAGATTCATCTTTTTTAGTATTGATATTATAATTAATTTTTTTATTAACATTTTTAGTTCTTTTTAATTGTTCTCTGAGACATTGATCAATGTCATTCTCTATTGAAGGATTGACAATAACATAATCCAAATCCAACAATTCTATTTTTTCAATAATTGAACTAACAAAAATATTTTCTTTGTTAATCAATAATTTATATTGTTTGTAATTTTCTTCAACAAAACTCATAAAACCATCCATTGAAATTTTATCATGTGAAAGTTCATTATATTTAGATTTGAAATCTTTTAAAATGTCTATTATTCTTTCTAATTTGGAACGATAATCATCACGCAAATCTTCTAGCATATCTTCTTCATCACTTGAATCCTGTTCACTTTGTTCACTTTGTTCACCATCTTTTTTTGGAATTTTTTTTTCATTTACAAAAATATCTATTATTTCATTTATTTTTTCTTTGCTGTATTTATCTAAATTTTTATCATAAATTTTTTTTTTGTCTTTAACAATTGGGATCAACCAATTTAAATTAAAATTTCCATTGATATAATTTTGAATTTCTGGTTGATATTCATCTGTAATATTTTGGAAATAACCATCTTTGTTTTGAAAATCATCAATTAAATTAAAACATTTTTCTATTTTATGTTCCATTTTTTGTTTATTTTGTTTTCTTTTAGAAAATGGAATTCTATTTAATTCTCTGTTTAATAAATCTGTTTTTTGTTCATTTATATCAAATTCAGTTTCCCATTCTTCTTTTCTTTCAAAAGTTTTAATATAATGTTGGATAATATCTGTTGATGGAACATATTCAGGCTCAATTTCATCACTTTTTTTGCTAATTTCTGAAATTATTTCTTCTTTTTTTCTTTCTTCACTTTTACCCAATATTTCAAGATGTTTGATTCCATATGAATTACCCACAATTTTATCATCTGATATTTGTAACTTGATTGTTTTAAGTTCATCATCCAAAACAATTGCCAATATGATTTCTTGATTATCATATTTTGTGATTTCTGCTATTTTTTCATCATATATATTTTGTTCTGTTATGGCAATTATTTTAACTATGTTTTTTTCTTTTAGTTTCTCGAAAAACATAACTATATTAAATATACATATTTTATTTAACAAATGTTTTATGATACCAAACATTTTTAACCATTCAAAATAAAATTTTTTTTTATGGTTCAAATGATATTTATTTGAGAATATGTTTTATTTTGATTAGATTTTTCATTAATTTTGCTAAATTTTTTTTCGTTTAGTAAATATCTAATCATAAATATCGATGTAATTTCTCTAACAAATATGCTCCAAAATGCAATATCTATTTGTGATATGGAAATAATAACTAAACATAATGATTTGATAGAGTCAACAAAATACATGATATTTCCATATAATTGAAGTTCATTTTTGGTAAAATGTGTTATAATTTTTTTATCTGGATTATAAATATTAAATCCAATAATAGGATGAGCAATTTCACCAATAATGTTTTCACTAATTTTTAATATGGCAATGACACCTAACAAAATATAATATTTTTTTTTAGTGTTAATTTTGATACTGACTATTTCTAAATGTTCATTTGGTCCAATGTTCCAATAAAGAGTTTTTTCACCAAAAATAAACATACTTGTTGAAATAATTATTAACAAAACACAATTAGAAATAACACACCATTTTAATTTAGCATTTATGTTTTTCATGTCAAATAATTTAATGTTTAAGTTTTTAGTTCATAAAACTATCAAATTTTTTTTTGTTGGTAGTTTGTGAAAAGTTTGGTTAGAACAAATCAGACAAAGTTCCATTTTCATGAATCCTTTTTATTGCTTCTCCTAATTGTTCCCCTAAATCAATCACATGAAATTCTGTTGATTTTTGTCCTATTTTAATTAATTTATCAAATGTCCAGGAAGAATTTTTAAATTTGGAAAAATTGTTTTGTTGACAAATACTATTTGTCACAATCATATGTGATACAACACCACAATTTATTATTTTTTTAATGGCATTACTGGTGAAATAACCATGGGTTATAACTCCTATCACACATTTGAAACCTTTTTCTATTAATTTTTTAGCGGCTTTTACGAAAGTACCACCACTATCTATCATATCATCAGTTATGATAGCAGTTTTATTTTTGATTTCATTTTCATCACAAATTAACATAGTTTTGGATATAGTTCCAGGTTTAGAATAATCACGTTCTTTGTGCATAATACAAGTTTTAAGTCCCATTATAGAAGCAAATTTTAAGGTTCTTTTAGTTGCTCCAGCATCTGGTGATATCAATAAATATTCTTCTCTTTTTTTGCTAATCTCAAAAAGTTCTTCTAGTTTTTGATGAACTTGTTTGACAGAATAAAGATTATCTACTGGACATTGAAAAAAACCTTGGATTTGTGGAGAGTGAAGATCCATACACACTATCCTATCTATACCTGAAGTTTCCAATATTTTTGCTACTGCTTTAGCTGATATTGGTACTCTGGAAGAATCTTTTCTGTCTTGACGTGAATAAGGAAACAATGGCATCACAAGAGTAATAGATTTCACCATGGATCTTCTACAAGCATCTATAATTAAAATAGTCTCCATTAAAATGTCATTTACATTCATTACAGAACTAAAACCAGATTGGATTATTATTGTATCTTCTCCTCTGACATTTCCTAATATTTCAACTCTGGTTTCACCACACTCAAATTTTCCCAAAATTGAAGATATTAGTTCAATATTCAAATATTTTGAAATACTATGTGCTAAAATCTTATTAGAACTCCCAGAAACTAAAATCATTTATATGACATGTTCAAAAATAATTGTATCAAATTTTTTACGTTGTTTCAAAATGAAAATTTTTTGTTTATTTCAACTAATTTATTGTGTATTATAAAATGAAAATAATTAATCCTGTTAATAACAATGAATATGACATTTTTAGTAAAAATGGAACACAATTAATCAAAAATTATCTAAAAAAATATTTATTTGGTTCTAACCTTCAAACACAAAAAATAATTGTACATGACAAAATTAATTGTGAAAATAAATATCCTTATTATTTTCAAAAAGATGATTTATGTTGTAAAACTCCAGAAAAAAAATTTTGTCAATATTCCAATTTTAGTAGTGAATCATTAAAAAATGTCCCAATATATTTAGATAGAACAGAAAAAGAAGAAGATTTAAAAAGACAAAAATTGGCTTTGAAACAAGAATTTTCCAAACAACAAATTAGAAAATTAAAAAAAGAAAAAGAAATAGAAAAAAAAAATAAATTACAGATGTATGACAAATTCATTCATGAAGTTCAAATGAAAAGACAAGCAAAAAAAAAAAGATCTAAAAGATTAGAAGAAGAAAGAAGAAATCAAGCAAGAATAGTCAATAAAGCTAGAAAATTAAAAGAACAAATCAGAAAAAAACATTTGGCATTTTATAAAAAATCTTCAAAAGTACCAGCAGAAGCACCAAAAGCACCAGCAGAAGCACCAAAAGCACTAGTGGAAACACCAAAAGCACCAGCAGAAGCACCAAAAGCACCAGCAGAAGCACCAATGGAAGCACCAGTGGAAGCACCAAAAGCACCAGCAGCACCAAAAGCACCAATGGAAGCACCAGCAGAAGCACCAAAAGCACCAGCAGAAACAGAAGCACCAAAAGCACCAATGGAAACACCAGCAGAAACACCAAAAGCACCAGCAGAAACACCAAAAGCACCAGCAGAAGCACCAATGGAAGCACCAGCAGAAGCACCAATGGAAGCACCAGCAGAAGCACCAAAAGATGTACCAACAGGAACACCAGCATATCTACAAAGAGAAATATCGATGGAAGAACCCAGATTGGGAGAAAAAAGTTGTAATAATTTGGATTATGATTATGTTAATGGATTTTTAGAAAGAGGAGAAATAGAAATATTAGATAAACTTGAAACAATTAAAAATCATTCTCCAGAAATATATGAAAAAACAAATATTTTATGTAATGTTGGAGGTAACAAGAAAATTTATTTGGGAATTAACAGGAACAAAAAAGAACTTGTCATGTGGAACGAAGCAAGATATGAAAGTTCCAACCATAAAAAAGTATTGATCAATGAACTAGCCATATTGTATAATGTATCAAACCCTTTTATTTTACGGGTCAAAGCTCATAATGAATCTAGGAGAGGGCACATAGATATCATAACTGAGTATGTTTCAAAAGGTTCAATGTATGAAAAAATCATAAAACATTCCAAATTGAAAAAACATTTTGAAATTTATAGAATAAAAAAATGGATAAAACAATTATTAATCACTTTAAAAGTACTACATGAAAGTAAAGAATTTCATCCGATAGTTCACAGAGATCTTAAACCAGGAAATATTGTGATAGACAAAAATGATAATATCAAATTATTAGATTTTGGAATATCAACTAAATTTCAACCTTATATCGATGGATCAAGAAGTCCCAAACCTGTTTTTAGAAATTTTCAAAATTACGTGGGTACAATTGCTTATATGGCTCCTGAGGTTCATTCTGGAAAAGGATCTCATTTTATATCAATAGATATTTACACGGTGGGTTTAATCACCCTTAGCCTATTAACTCTACATTCATCTTTTTGGGATCATGTTAGTGGAATGATGTATTTTGGATTACGAGTAAGATTCGAAAATGAAACTTTGGCAGAAAAAAATCCAGATATCAAATTAAAAAGAGAATTTGTCAAATATGAAGCATCATATCTGTTTCTCAAAAAACAAAACGATAAAAACAAAAATTACATAATTAGAAAATTATCAGAAAATTATGAAGATTTAAATAGAGAAAGCGAAGATTTTGTGAGAAAATCACTGATAAGAACAAATCATGAAGAATTTTTCATGAGATTTTTAAAAAGTACATTAGTTGATAGAAAATCTGCTAGTTGGCTTTTGGATAATTATTTTAGATAATTAATATTTTTAATGTTTTTTACCATTTTCCAGTCAATCCCATAAAATTAACAACAAAAAATATAATACAATTATATAAATGTCAAATAATTTATCTTGTGATTTTAATTGTAAAAGAAAAAAAAATATATCTAAATTAAAAAAATCATACAACAAAGAATTAAAGAATTATTTCAATGTTTACAAAAATTACATGGAGGTCAGTTTTAACAATAATAATAAAAAGTTAAATAATAAATTGAAAAAAAAAGTGATAAAAAGTAACAATAAATTAAATGCTATTTTATCCAGTTTAAAAAGAAATAATATTTCTCTCAATAATGAAATAGAAAAACAAAATAGAATAATCAATGCTAAAACAAATAAAATAGAAACTCAAAAAAAAATTATGAACAAACAAAAATTAAATTTATCAAATAAAAATAAAACTTTTAAAACCAGAAATAGACAATTAATTTTTAAAAATGAACAAAAAATCTACAAAAGAAACCTTTTCTATATAATGATTATATTAAATTTAATAATTATACCAATAGTAATATATATGATTTTGTACAACAGAAATAAATAAATTTCTATGTTACATATAACTAATGAGTATTTTAGAAATTAAGAAAAATAAGGTTGATGTCTACAATGATAGTAATGAAATTTCAAAAAGTAATTTAAATGTTTTAGAAATAAATTCAGAAGCAGAAGATTCATATCTAATTTCAAATGAAGAAGACTACATCAATGAAACATTAAATAAATTAAAATCTAAAAAAATTAATTCTCTTGATAATTTAGAAAATGAATATAACAAAAACACTATCATAAAAGACAGAACAATAAATGTACTTGAAAAATCAAACCTTATAATAAACAAACAAACAGACGAAATATCACAAAATGAACATAAATTAAATAAATTAAATAGTAATATTTCAACTATGAATAGAAATATAGATATTGAAAATAATCAAACTTATTCCAAAAATAATAAAATTTCTATGTTACAAATAACTTTTTTATTTTGTGTTTTAGCAATAATAGCAATTATTTTAGGATTGAACAATAATATTTCTAATGAAATATTAAAAATTAGTCTAACATTACTAGGTTTTATATATTCATTCATAATAATTTTTAATATTCATAAAAACAACAGAAGACATAATTTAAGATGGAACACTAAAAATTGGAAAAAACAACAAAACTATGGTTTTCTAACAAAAATAATTAGAAAAATTCCTATGTTAAAAACTACTCTAATATTTTCGGCAATATTTGGAATTTTGATATATATTTGGAAAAATAATTTGTTATCTGAAAAAATATCAAAAATATTATTAGGACTTGTTGTTATAATATATATTTCTTTGATTGTTAAACATTATTATCAAAATTTTTTATTTTTGAGAAATTTAAAAGATAATATTAAAACAACAGGAATAAAAATGAAAAGTGGAATAACAAATTTAGGTAGTAATGTTAAAAACATGGGTAATAATATAGGTAATAATATAGGAAATTTGGGAAATGATACCAAAGAAGAAATGATCAATTTTTCTTTTTCATCTGAACAATAGCCAATTAATTTATCATTCAATGATTGAAATAAAGATTAATTCCATTTACCACAGCAAATGTGGGTAAAACAATAGATACTAATTTATTAATTGAAAGAATTTCAGTAGATATAATAACATCAGTGGAAATATTTGTTACACTGATTCCAACCGATATTTCTGTCATATTATTAATGGAATTTTCACTTTTCATGTTTTTATCTTTGATTATTTTAAAAAAAAAATAATTATTTTTATAGTAAAAAAATTTTACATTTTTTTCTCCATATTTTTCAATAAATTTGTCATACATTATATTTGACATTATCATATAAATAAGCGTGTGTTTTCTTTAAGTGTTATTTGTTAATTTTTTGATTATTGATTTTTCAATTTGCCAAATATTCTTTTTAGAACAATATTTTTCTTGGATGTTCTTTTATTTTTGATAAATTCTAAAACAGATTCATGATCTATTTTAGAAATTTTAGTTGAATATTCTTCCAATACTTGTTTTAGAAATTTAATGCTCAGACCAGAATTAGTTGTGGTAGTTTGTAAGTACAATTTACTTTTATCACTAAATTTAAATTTTTTGTTTTCAAGTTTTTTTCCAATTATGTATTTTGTAATATTTTTTTATAAATATTTTTTTTTTTTTTCCAATCTTTTAATATATTTTTTTTTTTCCAACAGTGTATCATCTAAATATTTCCATTTTTTACAAGTTTCTCTAAAATTCATATCTAATATTAATTTTGGAGAAAAAAATTTTTTTTAAATTGAACTAAACTGAACCAACACACAAACAAATATGAAGAAAGTTTATTTTTTTTTCAAATAGCAAAAAATATTCGCGTTTGTTAAAATTTCTAAACACCAATGATCATCGTTGTTTTGTTCATCGTTTGTTTACTCAGTAACAGTCAAAAACTTGAAGTTACTGTTTCGTCGATTGGTTAATTAAACAAATCCAAACGGTCTTGTTATTTTCATGTCCTAAGATTTAACTTTGAAGAATTATCATGGATAAAGATAAATAATTTAACAACCACCAATTTCTAAAGATTTTCTGTTAATATCTGGTTCCATGGTAGTTTGCATCCAAGGTGAAACTTTTTTTTGTGGGTTTGGCGGTTCAGATCTTATTTGCAAATTTGGGTTTCTCAAACTTTGTCCTACAGTGTTTACACCAACATGATACCCCGCAGATAAAAAATTTTGATCACCTAATTCACCTTTGCCAGATGGATTAACTTGTGCCCATTTACTATTTGTGTCATTTGGAAGGAGATCTTCATGAGATAATTGGTCTTTGGGAAAACAATCTTTTGGAAGTTTGTTTGTGAAATCATTTTTTTCAGAATCAACTCTTTCATAAATTTCATTTTGTCCTGAAATTTCTGACGCATTTATTTCATCATCTTCGACATTTTGATTTTCAAACATGTCAACAGCATCATTTTCATTTTTTTGTTTGGACTCCTGTGTTTTTGAATAAGAATTAATCAAATATAATAAAACACCACCTGCCACTACAATTAATAATATTTTAGTTAAATCATTGTTTATATTCACGTTCATTTATATTAATACATAACATAAAAAATTTCTCAAAAAAAATAAATTTTATAAATAATTATTTTTTTTCTTAATTACACCAACAGATATAAAATCATATAAATATACTTTGAGTGTTCAACTAAATATCAAAGGTCTATTTGTTGTGTTTTGGCCATTGTGATAATATTTCTTTGTTGGTTTATTGATTATAAGTTGAGCGATTGGGTCATTGGTTATTGGTCATTGGTTATTGGTTATGTGTCATTGGTTCAATTTTGAAAACTTATATGGTAAAAATATTACATTTTTAACCAACAACGAAGTTTTACAACACCAATTTTCATTGCCATTGTTATTTTTCAAAGTTTTCTTATTTTAGGAGAACAACTTTTACGAATTTTCTTTTCGTGGTATTATTCAATAAAACTTGTCCTGACCATTTTGGTGTAATGTTATGGTTGAGAAATTTTCTTCTTAATTTTATTAAATTCTAAAAATTAAATAAATCAATCGTTTTCTTTATTTTTTTTATATTTGACCTGTTCTTTTATTAAAACCCAACTAGTTTGATTTTTACAATCTTTGCTTTAGAATCTTTGACTGATCAATCAGTGATAAATTTAAAAGCATGGTTTTACACGAAATTTCTTGTTTAATGTTTTTTAGATCACAAAATAATTTTGGTTATATACTTTTCCCATTTGATTAAATTCTGGTACAATCAAAAACTTTATTTATTTGAAAATTCCAAAGGTGTTAATCAGTATAATTTAATTTATGATTTAAAATTAATGGAAATATTCAAATTAATGATGGAAAATAATTTCACTTCTGAAATTATCAGTGTTAAAGGAAATAAAAATATTTTTAAATTTTCAAATCCTATAGAAATATTTTCACCTAAAATGCGTTTGATGTTTCCAATCGAACAAAGATATGGACAAATTCAAATGAAATTGGAATTTAGCAAAATTAAAACAAATAGTAAAATGACACAGTTTTACAGAAAAATAATGGAAATTCAGGAATATTGTTCAAACAAATTTTTTAATTATATTAATAAAATCACAACTATTAAATCACAAATACTTCAACTGAAAAATTATGATCCTTATTTGCTTGTTAAAATACCAATGTTGAACAAAAAACCTTTTGTTAAAATACACAATATCAATGATTCATTATTAACTATTTATGAAATTCCTAAAAACAGTTACATTTCAACAAAATTATATGTTGATTTGATTTGGTTCAAAAATAACACTGTGGTGATAAAATGGAAAACCAAAAATATTTATTGCTAATTTAACCACTATTTTTTGATGGTTTCAACAATTATAAATCCAAGCAGTTTGTCAAAAAGAAACATTGATATTATTTTTTAGTTCGATTTATAAAATTGTCTTAAACCCTATCATTTAATGGGCTTTAGTATGTTCATATAATGATTTCAATTAATATTTTGTTGAAAAATATATTTATTTATGCTTCTTGTATGGTCATAAAACAAATATATATTTTAATAATTCAGTCCATTAAAGGATAATGTTATATTTGGGTGCTTTTTTGTCCCATCTTAAATCTTTATTGGTGTAAAAACAACTCATTTGTTTGTCTTGATCATTGAAAGCAATTAATGAAATAGTTTGTAAATGGCTCATAAAAATTGTACTATTACAAAATAAAATATTTCAATATTGTTGGGTTAACTGATTTAACCAAAAATTTTTAGAACAAATCTGTATCATCAATCTCATTGGAATCTATCGATTCATTTACAACTTCATTTTTAGTTAAATTTTTACATTTATTTATTATTCTTCCTTTAACCCCAATCATTTTAATTTTTATATTTTTTTTTACATTGGTTTTTATTTTTTTTTGAAGGTCTTTTTTTCCATTGATTATACTTTTTTCATTTTTTTTTGGAATTGTATCAGTAAAAATTCTTGTAATTGATGTTTCATTGGAAAGATATTTTTTATAATTGTTATCTAAATTTTTATGATTATTTTTTTTGACAATTATTTTTTCATAAGTTTTGTTTTTGTTATCGAAAAAATCTTTGTTTTTCATACAAAAATTAACAAAAATATTTATTTTGACAATCACATCGTTTTTCAAAGTTTTTAAATTAAAAAATACACCATTGTTATTTTCCGTAAATTTTATGTTATTATCTATTAATATTCTTAATATTTCCATATGTTCATTTTCTCTTAGTTTTTTGATGTTTTTTTGTAAAATTAATTTTTCTTTAAATGTAACAATATTTTCGGTTGATTTTTCTTTAGTTTCCATTTATACTTAAATAAATCAATATATTTAAATAATTTTACTATATTTAATATAAATTTATGATATTAGATTTTAAAAATATTAAAATTGAAAATATTAAATTAAAAAAACCAAATAAAATTAACGAAAAATTTTTTATTATTCCACTTGTGTATAACAATCAACAATTGATCATTCAAACTCCAAAACTCAAAATTCCAAAAGGAATAGTTAAATTTGGAAAAACCAATAAAAAATATTTAAATTTTGTTTTCCCAAATTTTTTTGGAGAAACACACAAATTTTTTTTTGATTTTTTAAAGAAACTTGACAAACATGTAAAATTAAAAATTAATGAGATCAACTCAAAAACTTATGTTTCAAAAAAAAAATATAAAACTTCTTTGAAAATCAATGTTAATTCTTGTGTCAGTATGCGGTTCAATGAAATTGATATTTTTGATAATAAAAATAACAGATTGGATGAAAATAAATTGAATGGATTAACCAATATATTTTCAAAAGCAATTTGTTTTTTGTCTTGTGTTTGGGTCAAAGGAAATAATTATGGATTGATAAAAATGTGTCTTCAACTCAAAATTTATAAAAATATAAAAAATAATTGTCTTATTTTAGATGATGAAATAATTCATGTTTCAAAAAATCAATCATGTTTGTCTTGTCCATATTGTGAAAAAGATATTTGTATTTCTGTTGAAAAACAAATCAATAAACAAAACAAAAATATTTTGGAAAATTCAGAATATGTCAAATTTGTCAAAATGTACAATGTTGGAGTTCCCAAGGTGGCTATTTATCATAAAATCAAAAATGAAGGTTTGGATAAAAAAAAATTTGATGATTGGCTCCAAAACAAAAAAACTCACAAAAATGTAATTCCTGATTCATCCAAAAATTTGTCCATTGATAAATCTTTGAAAAATAAAATATCGAAATTTAATAAACCATTTAATTTTGGAGATTTGCTAAATGGAAAGAATAAATTAAAAAAAACTAAAATTAAAAAAAAAAAAAATACATTAGACAGAATAAAAAAACAATCTGTCAATGGAAATTACAAAGTTCCCACATTAAATGATATTATTGATGCTATTAAATCTCTCAAATCAAGAAAGAACAAAAATAATTAATATCACTTTAAATGTTGGTTCAGTGCAATGTTCATAATAGTATAACAGAAACACATTTTCTAAAAATTATTGAGTTCCCGTATCATTTAATGAACTATGGTGCAAATTTGCACCATAGCTTCAATTAATATTTGTTGAAAAATGTATTTTGGCTTCTTGTTATGGTTACAAATCAAAACAAAAATACATTTTAATAATTCAGTCCATTAAATGATAATAAAAACGGCGTTTTAAAACTTTATTGGTGTAAAGAATAAATAGCACTGAAATTCGGGGTTTAAAATTTTCATCAGTGTAAATTTGATTAATTGTATTTTTTTATTGAAATTAATATTTATGAATGATTTACAAAAAAAATATCATTTGTTGAAAAAAATATATTCATCAATTAAAAATACAATATATCATGATCATGTTAAACAATGTAACACTTGTAAAATGTGGGGATTTATCGAAACAGAAATCACTTTTTGTTTCAATTGTAACAAATTTTGTCATTATGATTGTTTGATTGATGGTGCTTGTTTGGACTGTCATGACAACTTGATAATCAATGATAAAACTTTTCTGACTTTGTGTAAAATATGGGTAAAAAATCCAAATAAAATTATTGAAAAAATGGGAATTTATGGTAAAATTGAAAATTGGGATACTTCTCAAGTTACAAACATGAATGGGGCTTTCCAAAACGCACATGATTTTAATGATGATATTAGTAATTGGGATGTTTCAAATACTATTGATATGTCCAGAATGTTTAGTTCAGCCTCAAATTTTAATCAATCATTAAATAATTGGAATGTTTCTAATGTTTTAAACATGAAATACATGTTTGAAAAAACATCGTTTGATCAACCATTAAATAATTGGAATGTTTCTAAAGTAACCAATATGTGTGGAATGTTTTCAAAATCTAAATTTAATCAAAAAATTAATGATTGGAATGTTTCAAATGTTAGAAACACTTCTTTTATGTTTCGCATGTCCGTTTTTGATAATTTTCTGGATAGATGGAAAGTCCACAATGTCAAAAATATGTCTGGAATGTTTTATGGTTCAATATTTAATAAAAATATAAATTCATGGAATGTATCTAATGTGAAAAACATGTCAAATTTGTTTGGTGGAACTCTTTTTAATAAATGTTTGGATAATTGGGATGTGTCCAACGTGAGAAACATGTGTGGAATGTTTAGTAATTCATATTTTGATCAATATATCAATAATTGGAATGTTTCAAATGTTGTTAATATGAATTACATGTTTGAAAATTCCCATTTTAATAGAGAATTAAATAATTGGAATGTGTCAAACGTTAAAAAAATGATGAATATGTTTCGTAAATCATTTTTCAATAAAAATATAGAAAATTGGGTTACTTCCAATGTGGAAAACATGAAAGGAATATTCAGTGATTGTTCTGGAAAAAATACCATTGAAATTAACGATTGGAATCTCAAAAAAATAAATCATTCTGTTTTTGAATTATATATTTGAAAACATGTATAATCGATAGAACCAGTTAACAATCAAATTATCCATATATTTTTTTTGAAGATAGCCCTTCACGGCAACTTAAACAAATTACTTTTTCTACGATTTTTCCAATTATTTCTTTGATGATATCATCTGCTTTTGTTTCTGGTTTTCCATCTGCTTTTGTTTCTGGTTTTCCATCTACTTTTGTTTCTGGTTTTCCATCTGTTTTTGTTTCTGGTTTTCTATCTGGTTTTCTATCTGGTTTTCCATCTGCTTTTGTTTCTGGTTTTTCATCTGGTTTTCCATCTGTTTTTTTGATTGGTTCTCCAACTGATTTCGCAAATTCTTCCAATGTTTTTTCACTAAGCGTTTCTTTTTTTGTTTTTTGAATAGTCCTTTCTTTGAGAATTTTATTTCTGATTTTATCTCTTCTTAGATTAAAAAAACTAATTTTTTCTAAAATATTTTCTGAAGAATTATGTTTGATAAGTTCTTCAAATGTCAATTCATCTCTTGTGAATGGGTCTATTGAAGATGTTAACAAATGTTTCTTAATTATTGATTTTTCCATCACAATATCGGACGAAGGAAGAAAAACAGGATTTGTTATTAAACAATCCATTAAAGGATCATAAAATTCATCCGGATATTCTATCTCAATTTCTTTTTCTTTTATTTCTAACATTTTTTCACAATTTAATGTGAATTGAACAAATTTGGATAATTCAGAAATATTTATAGTTCCGCTCCTTTCAAAACATTTGATGTCTTTTAAATTAAAACTCCTGTTATCATTTATCACACAATAAACAAATTTATTGTTTTTTTTCAATGAAATATAAATATTTGCTAATAAAACATAAATATTTTTATTATATTTTTTACATTTGGGATACACATCACATAATGTTGGAAAATTTTGAATCAATTTTTTTGGAGAATTTTTCATAAAAGTATAATTTATGGCCATGACAATTTTTTCTAAAAGGATATTTTCTAACAAAATTGGTAAATAATTAAGTTCTTTATTAATGTATATTTGAAAAATTTCTAAAATTAGAGTTTTTGATTTGTTCAAATCAGATTTTTCAATTAAATTTTTGATATTTTCTTTGACAAGTTCATTTTTTTTTAGTTTTTCTTCCACATTTTCATAGAAATCAAAAGTGTCATCATTTAAAATTATTAAATAATCCATCAAAGAATACATAAATTTTGAGAATATATTTATATTTTCTTGATTTTCCAAACACATATTTTTATTTGGCAAACAAACCCATATATTTGTGATTAGAATTAATAAATCTTGTTTGATATAAAATCTATCAAAATAATTCCATGACAAACACAATTTTGATAATTGATGATATGAATAGTACAAAGTGTTTAAAAATTCTTTGATTTCTCTTGAATTTCCCATTAGTGTTTTTATTTTATGAAAAATATTACAACAGAATTTGATATACTTATATTTAATATGTGGATTTTTGAGATTTCTATCATTCAAAACTTTTTTAACTAATAGAAATAAATTATAATAATTAAAATTTTTATTATAGAAACTCTCTTTGGTAGAATCTAAATTCACATAAAATTCCAAAAAATTTAAATCCTCATAAATTTCATTTGATAATTTTGATTTTAGTACCCATTTTAACAAATAATTATGATATAAATAATTTTTTTTTTGACCCAATAATATTTCTGAAATATTTTCCATCAAAGAAATTATTTTTTGATTTTTTATTTTCAAAGTGTCCAAATATATATTTTTTGAGAATAAATCTATTGTTTGATCTTGTTTTATTTCATTAATTGTATTTTTTATTTTCAGAGAAGATATTTTTAATTTATTGATAATTTCCACATAATCACAAATAGTTATTTTTAGATAAGCATATGTTAAATAATGAAGTTCTACAATAAAAGTAAATTTTGTATCATCTGTTGTTTCTTGAGATAATTCAAAATCAGGGATCAAACTTTTTTTGATGAATAATTCACAATTGGAATTTTTCAAATAATCTAAATTAATATGATTTTTTAATTTAGAACCAGCATTCATAAGCAAATCTGACAATAAACAAAATATATTAAACAACATAATGTTACATTTTGAGCTGGCTTCAAAATGTGGATGTTCATGGAAATTAGCAACTTTAATGAACCAATCGATAGTTTTTTTTTTTAAAACAGGTCCATTTTTCAAAAAATTCATAACAATAAAATTTTTTATTTTTTCATAATTCTTGAAAGAATGATTATGCATAGATAATATGTTTCCCAATAAAGTTAATTCAATTTTTTTTTTAGATTTAATTTTCCATAAAGTATCTTTATTTTTCAAATTTGTCATGAAACTTTGTTTTTGACACAATATTTGTAAAATCTCAAAGTAACATCCTGAATTATTTTGGATCAATTCATCACAAAAATCCATGAAAGAAAATTTAATTGAATGATCATCTTCTTGATCGATTATAAACTCAACAAAATCAATGAAGTCTAATCTCAAATCATAATTGAACTTGATTTTTTTTGTGAATGTGATATCGTGACTATCCAAGTTTTTTGATAAGTATGAAATTGTATTATTTTTGTGATTCTTTTCAAACAAAATGCTATTTTGGGATAGAAAATTTTTAATGTATCTACTAAAAATGGTTTTGATTAAATTATCTGATAAAATTTTATTTTTGTTTAGGAAACAATAATAAAAATATGTAAATTCATATTTTGTTAGATGATGATACAAAATTTTATCAGGCGAACTTGTGTCTATTTTATCTATGTTTAAAAAAGATGTCATTTAATAAAAAATATTAGAGTTTTGAAATCTCAAATTTTTTGAGCTTTCAAAAAAATATAGAGCAAAATTTTTGATTTGGGTTATGAAATTCCAAAAACCCAAATATAAAATTTCTGTAACTAAAACAATAAATTAATTAACAGGACCAAACATGGCAAAAAAATAATTTAAAAAAAAATTTGATTTGTACACAAACTATTTAAAGACTATATTACAAATTCATTAATAATGACTACTGAAACTGATATTGACACTACTGTTCATCCATCTTGTAAAATTTTTTTGGGAAGAATTAAATGGTTCAATGGACCTCGTGGGTATGGATTTTTAACAAATATTAGAACAGGTGATGATGTTTTTGTTCATCACACAGGTATTTCAGCGAAAGAAAAATGTTGGAAGACTTTGTACCCAGGCGAATATGTATCTTATGAAATATCAAGCAATTCTAAAGGTAAGACGCAAGCAACGAATATTACTGGTGTAGAAGGAGGACCACTTCTTTGTGAAACTCGAAGTATTTTGAATCGTGAAAAAGAAACGAAAAATGAAGATTCTGGAAGAGATGGTCGTTCCAGAAAGGATGGTCGTTCCAGAAAGGATGGTCGTTCCAGAAAGGATGGTCGTTCCAGAAGGGATGGTCGTTCCAGAAAGGATAGTCGTTCCAGAAGGGATAGTCGTTCAAGTAGGGATAGTCGTTCAAGTTGGGATAGTCGTTCAAGCAGGGATAGTCAAAACATTGATGAAGAAAGTAATTAATCAATATTTCATAAACCAAAAAAATTTTTTTTTTTATTCGACACAAATAGTTTTATTTTACATTTGTTGTAAAATGATGTCTAAAAAAATTTATCAATTGAAAGGATAATTTTATTATTTGTGTAACTAATTTTTTATCCTTTTGTAGTTTTTGAAAGGACAAGATTGAAAACACAAAATTAGAAATTTTTACCAAATTAGCACATGAAATTTTCAAACATGTGAATAGCGATAAACAAATAGTTTTATTTTACATATTTATTGTACAATGATATCAAAAAAATGTATTATAATTATTTTGATAATTTTATTTGTTTATTCACATTTCAAAAAATATGTTTATATTCCAAAAGAAAATTCAATTCAACAAATAGAAAATTTCACAAAATCTGGACTGGAAGAAATGATAAGTTCAAAAAATCCTATTATAATTAGAAATTATCGATCTAAAATTAAATTGACAAATGAAATGTTAGATGGAGCAAAAAAAAATTCATTATTCAATAAAATTTCTCTAAAAAAACATTCAATAAATATTTTATTATCTCCATTAAATTTTTTTTCTAAAAATTATGTTAATTATGGAAAAAAAAATACCAAAACTGTAATAATTAATTCACTTCATGATAGAAGTTATATTCATTTACACAGTGGAATAATTAAATGTTATTTATTTAGTCCAAATCAAATAAATAAACTTTATTTGAAAAAAAATGGGAATTTTGTAACAAGTCAAGTATCCATGATAAAACCTGATTATAGAAAATATCCTGATTTTAAATCAACAGAATTTGTTGAAATAACATTGAGAGAAAATAATTTATTATTTCTGCCTAATTATTGGTCTTACTATATTGAATACATCGAAGATTCAATTGTCATGTTGTGTACAACAGACACAATAATTAGTAAAATTGTCACAATATTTCATAAATATTGAAACAAATATGTACATCTAATATAATGATAGTTGTATTATTATTATTGTTATTGACCATAACAATAGCGATTTATTCTAAAAATAAACAATCATATACCAAAAATATCAGAGAAGATTTAAATTTGCTTGTTGTTGTTCCAAAATTGATTAGTTACAGCGTTAATGTTTTTAAAAAATCTGTCAAATTAATCAATGAATTAAAAAAATTACAACCAGAAATAACATATTCTCAAAATCGCATGAAAAACATAGTGAATAAAATAATCAGTAAATTAGAAAATTGTAAAAATGGTGTTACAGAAATGAAAAATATATATAATAAAATTATTGGAATCATACTTCCATCATTAAATAATAATTATAATGATATAATTCAATTAAAAAATGATTTTAGTGATATAGCATCAGAAAGTGTTGAAGATGCCATATACATTAAAAATACAGTTTCCAAATCTTTTAATAAAAATTATGAAACTATTTTGGATACTAAATATTTTATTGAAAAAAATTTTATTGGTTTAAATGATAGTAAACTTAGTGAAGTAAAAAATATATTTTTGGATTTGAGAGATACTTCATCATATTTATTAAACAGATATAACACAATATTAAATCATAGTAAATATGTGTTAGAAGATTTAAAAGAAATTTCTAAAAATTTTATGAATCCTTTAATGAATTTTCGAGATAAATTTAAAAATTATTCTAGTTATGTTAATCCAATTATTATTTTTAATGCTAATAAAGACTATATAGTTGAAAGTATGAATACTTTGTCATTGACTGTGAATAATATCAAAAACATGTTTTCTTCTTTTGAAGCTCTCACACAACTAATAATGAATAACAATAACAACATGAATAAAGGAGTATCAAGAATAATAAATATTTTTGGTGAGATAGACGAAATAAGTTCCCACTATAAAAAAAAAATAATGGATATCAAAGACGAATCTGAATTATTATTCAATGAATATAACAAATCGGTTAAGAATATACGAAACCATTGGCCAAAAATTTATAGAAAAATAAAGAACAACATAGATATTATTTCATTAATGACAAGTAACATTAAAAATGGTTTAAATTTTGAGTTTGGTGATTTGGGAAATAAATTTACAAAATCATTAGACATAATAAAAAATATGGAAGAAGTTCCTAAATGTGTAAATTTTTTGGATATATTCACTATAATCAATTCAAAAAACATAAAAAATGATCTAAGAAAAATAGGAAATGTTAAAGGAAAAATGGATGGGATAAGAGGCAAATTGATGGAATTTATAGATGCTTTAAAAAATAAAAAAGCGGGTCATTTGGAGAAATGTTCTATAGATGCGGATTGTGGTGATGATTTATGGTGTCCAGCAAATCCAGGAAAAAAATGTGTGTATTTGTACAAAGACTGGGCTGGAACATGTTATTATCAACATGTCAAATTAAATAATTTACCCAGTAGTGCAATTGGAGATCAATTGATGGGTTATAATGAATGTAAAGGAGGAGCATTTAAAAAAAAGGGAACATGTTCTTATTCCAAATTGTGTAAAAGAAATGGAAGTTCTTTATTCTAAATTTGAACATCAATACATTGTATTGTTTATTTCTTTAAGTATTTTTTGTCAATGATATTTTTAAAATGTTGAAAAATTATCTATTTGAGAAAATGGTTCTGGTCCTGTGGTATTTTGACATTTAATTCCAATATTTTCATTTGTGTTTGTTGTATCTTTGTTGGTGACATTTACATTAATAGCACTTTTGTTAGTACCCTGATTATCTGTGAAATTTTCTTGGACAGTGTGTGTTTTAACCAAATGAATCAAATAATTTAATTTTGAATTGAGATTTTTGAATGGACTTGATGATTTTCTTTCTTGATCTACCACAAAAGTTTCTTTTTTATTTATTAAATTTAAAGTTAAAACAAAAGATAATGCAATCATGATAGCAACTTGTGTGTTTCTGCTTGACACATAAGCAATCAAAAAACAAAATACCATTTTTCCAAAAACACTATCAAAAAATTGTATAATATTGTTAGGTAAAGCAGGAGCAAACATTCCAGCATAAAGAGCTAATAATAATGTTAAAACTGATGTTGTGGTTTTATTTTCTAATAAACTATTTAATCTTTCCATATAATTATTAATAATATATTTATTTTTTCTGTTTCAGAGAATTTAATCCAAAAATTAAATTATAAAAATTAATTTTTAATTAATATTTTCATGAATAATTTTTATCTCATTATATTTTAGTATTATGCCATATTGTTTTATTGAAGAAGCTTGGGGAAGTACATTTAAAAATCTCAAAAATATCAAAAATAAACAAAATAGAAAAAATCAGTTGATCAAAAGAAATTTATATAAATGTCAAAATAACAAATCTAATGGGCCAAATAAATTATCAGATGGATTTGACAGAAATAATGATGGAAAATTTAGTCCATATCCTTTTGAACTAAAACATAAAAAATATAGTAGAACAATGAAAAAATTAGATAATACAAATGGAAGTGAACGGCATAATCATAAATTCCATATTATTAATGATATTAAAAAAAAAAAAAAATATATGGAAGAATTTGTTAATGAAGAAGATGATCCAAAACAAATAAAATATATCAGATATTTAGAAAATAAAAATAATGAATTGAAACGTCTTCTTGGAGAAAAAGATTCAAATGACGAATCTTACATTTTTGATTTAATATTATATATAGTTTCAGGAATATTTATTATATACATGTTAGATTCATTTGTAAGTTTGATCAAATACAAAAATACCAGATTTGCCATATTAAAAAATTAAAATTGGAATTAGAATTGGAATTGGAATTGGAAAATTAAATATGTTTGATCCATTGTATCTTTGAACATTGAAACGCCGAAACGTGTTTATTTTTGAGGTTTTTACACTGATGAAGTTTTAAAATGGGAAAAAAAGTTCCGAAAAATCAACAAAGTTTCCCCGTTCCAGGACGCGTAAATTTTGGTTGTGTGGATTTATTTTCATAAGAAAATAAATGGGCTTAGCAACACCCCGTCGTCATCCCATGAGGGTACGTCACTGACAGCAGTAGTCATACTGCTTCGTTTGCTAAATGGTTATGTTTCTTTAGCAATTAACATCTAGTAATGTTTTATACATCTTAAACCCTAACCAGAAATACAACACGAAATGTATATGGAGGAGCATAGCGAATAGGACGATTTATCCTCATAACCATACTTACTGCGTCCAGTAAAATAGACCATTCTAAATATCTTTGTTTTACAATATATATTGTATTCTTATCTTTAGTAATTTTCGGCGTTTTAAATCTTCATAGGTGTAAATCTTCATTGGTGTAAAAAATATTATTGGGCATATAAAAAAGGATGAATATATCCTTTAGAAGCCTATAACTGATTTATCAGTCTGGAATTCTAAAGCAAAAACTGTGAAAACCCAACAAGTTGGACTTGAAAGGATAATAAAATAAATGTGTTGAAATTACAAAACAAAAAGGGCTTATGAAAAAAGGAATTAGATGAAATACCAATACATGTGAATAAAAGGTATATGATAGAAATAAAAATTTGTGAAACAAGAAAAAAAACCTAAAAATATATCTGAATTGGGTTGGCGTTTTAAATTTTCAAAAGTGTAAAATTATTTGAGATTTGGTTTGACAAATTTATCTACTAAATGTGTTCCAAATTTAACTGATGCATCATGTTCTGATATTCTATTTTCTTCGAATTGTTTGTACATTTGTAACATATAATCTAATGTGGATGTTTCTAATGTATCATTTAAAATGCCACTTAAAAGTCTTGGATTTAATTTTTTAAATCTTGGATATTTTTTCTCATAATTGTCTGCCATATTCATTTTCTCTTCACAAATGTTATTTTCTAAGTTAATATTTATGGCGTTCCATTCATCTTTGATATTTTTTACGGTTTTTAATATATCAAGGGTTTTTCCATTTTTAATTGCCAAATTTAGTTTAGGAAAATTTTTACTAAATTTAGCATTTGGTATTTTATTTTTATGAATTTTAACTATTTTAGGAATGATTTTTTCTAAGTTATGATTTAATATTTTTTTGAATAATAATGGAAAATTATTGTGAAATTCACTATATTTATTTATTATTTCATTACATAATTTTTTTCTATCAATAACAATTTTTTTTTTTAATTTATTTTTAGCAATATTAATTTCATTGTAAATATCCATAATTTCTTTATGAGTCATTCTATCAGTTGTTTCGCTAATTTCACTAATATCGTTAATTTCACTTATATCGTTGATTTCACTAATATCGTTAATTTCACTAATATCGTTAATTTCACTAATATTGTTAGTTTCAGACATTATAATAAATTTTTATTATGAAACAGTGTTTAAACCCTTGAAGTTTTAAAATGTATTGGTAATATAAATTTATTTACAATTATATTATGGGAATTTATGATAATTTTGAGATACATACTTTGGAAAATAATTTAAAATATGTTTTAATACCTAATAATCATATAAAATCTTTCAGTTTTTATGTTTTTGTTAAAGTAGGTTCCAGAGATGAAAATGAAAAAAACAGAGGTTCATCACATTTATTAGAACACATGTTGTTCAAAGGAACAAATAAAAGACCTTCGTATAAAATAATCAATAAAGAATTGGATTATCTTGGAGGAATGTTCAATGCCTTCACTACTAAAAATATAACAGGATATTTTATTAAAGCACCTTCTAAATTGTTGGAAAAATCAATAGATATTTTATCAGATTTATTATTCAATTCTCTGATCAGATTAGAAGAAATAGAAAAAGAAAAACAAGTTGTGATAGAAGAACTTTCCAGAATGCTTGATAACAATGATAGATATTCTTTGGAGATAGCTTTTAAAATGGCACTAAAAAATCATCCTTTAGAACATTTGGTTATTGGGACAAAAAAACACATAGAAAATTATTCTAGACAAGATATTATAAAATATTACAAAAAATATTACAACCCGTCAAACATGTGTATATCAGTTTGTGGAAATTTTGGTAAAAATATTCACACACTAATCAGAAATTCTTTTATGCCAGAAACAAAATCAAAATATATCAATCCAATCCCAAAAATTGCTTTAAAAATTCAAAATATACCTAGAATTAATGTTTTAAAAAAACAAAACAATGAACAAACATCAATTAGCATAACTTTTCCAACATGTAACATGTATGATATTAAAAACACATTTATTTGTCAAATAATTTCTAATATTTTTGGAGGAGGGGTTAGTTCTCGTTTATATGAAGAAATACGTGAGAAAGAAGCATTGGCATATAGTGTTTCTGTTGATTGTGAATTTTTCCAAGATGCTGGAATATTTTATATGGTTACAGGTGTGGACAAAGACAGTTTATTTGAAAATAATAATCTAAAAAATTCTAATGGAGCTTTATTTGTTCTATTAAATGAATTAAATAAATTAGCAAAAGGTGTAAAAGAAGATGAATTAAAAAGAGTAAAAGAAACTATTATTAGAAAATTAATTGTTCAACAAGAAGATTCGTCAACCATAGCTGAATTTTATGGATATCAATTGGTATATGACAAATCTATTATTAATATAGAGGAATCTGAAAAAATGCTTAATAACATAAATTTAAAAGACGTAAATAACATGTGTTATGAGTTATTTGATTTTTCTAAAATGAATATTAGCATTATAGGAAATTATGAAAAAAAAACAGTTATTGACTATGTTTATGATAAATTTCATTAAGTTCAGGATTAGGGCATTTTTCCAAAAGTGTTATTTAACACTATTTATGTAGTTTTCTTTCACTTGTTTCTGGACATTGAAATGTTGAAAAATTTATTGGCCAAATACAGAGAAATTAACACAAATAAAATAGTTATTATAAATATATTTTTTTTAGTAAAATAACTTTGTTTGAATAAATAATTCAAATATTCTTTTGCTTCATTATAGGTGTAGGTTTTCTTGTTATGAAGTTTATTAATTTTATTGTGCATTTGAATCAACCATTCTTCCAATTCTTTTCTTGAACCTAATTTTAAAGGTAATTCTTTCAGATGGAATTTATAATTGTTGTTACAAACGTCACATGGTAAAACATCTCCTAAACTATCGAAAAACTTTCTATAATTTAAACGTTGTAAATCAGATGGATTATCAGGATAATTCATTGTCACAGTATGTAAAAATATCCACGCTTTAGGTCCCCATATATTTGTGTCCATTAATTTATTAAAATATTTTATTTTTTTACATTGAAATCATTTCCTGTGTACATTCCTGGAAAACAATTCTTGGATTTTAGACATTTTTTAACATTGAAATCATTTCATGTGTACATTCCTGGAAAACAATTCTTGGATTTTAGACATTTTTTAACATTGAAATCATTTCCTGTGTACATTCCTGGAAAACAATTATTAGATTTTAGACATTTTTCAGGTTTGTAATAAACACTAAATCCTTTTCCTACACCATCAAAACTTTCTTTATCTTCTTTTATTTCTTGTTTGCCAAAATAATTTTTATAAATAAAAATAGAAATTATGATAATAACCAAAATTATTAGTTTACTCATTATCTTATTAAAACATTTTTTATTTATTTCTAAAAATGGAAATTGTCTTTTTCATGTCCAAAGTTTAATTTGAATATTAAATGGACTTTAGTACATATTTGCACAATGGTTTTATTTACACCTTTGAAACTTTCGGATGGACACTAAAGTCTTTCTACACTTGTTTCCAAAGTTGAGTTTTTCATGCTTGTACAAAATCAAGTATATTCCTTGACTAACGAGCAGTTAATCTTGCCTTATCATTTGATGGACTTTAGTATGTTCATATAATGATTTAAATCAATATTTGTTGAAAAATATATTTTGGCTTCTTGTGTGGTTAAAAATCAAAACAAAAAACATTTTAATAATTCAGTCCATTAAATAACAGATAATAACCGATGGAGTGAAACTGAATATATTTTAGGTATAAATTAGCGATATTTTCTAATCAGGAAATCGTTCATACAACAGAAAACATCTTAACTTCCTCGTAAACTCGGAATTAAGATACAAAACTATTCATTCACAAACATATCCTTTAATGGGCTTTAGTATGTTCATATAATGGTTTCAATAAATATTTGTCGAAAAATATATTTATTTAGGCTTCTTGTATGGTCATAAATTAAAACAAAAATACCTTGAATCATAAAAACTTATAAATATGTTCAGTCCATTAAAGGATAACTTGTTTTATCTTTGAGTTATTTTGATTATTCAACTGAAACTTTCAAAAATGTTAATTTGCCGATACAAAAAATAATTGTTCTTCCTGTTATGGTCATAAACAAAATACAAATAATCATAATATCGGTCTACCAAAGGAAAAACTCAAAAATCATAAAAAACCCAAGAATTGTTATAAAAACCTAAGAATTGTTATAAAAACCTAAGAATTGTTATAAAAACCTGAGAATTGTTATAAAAACCTAAGAATTGTTATAAAAACCTAAGAATTGTTATAAAAACCTAAGAATTGTTATAAAAAAACGAGATTTTTTAAAATCAAACAAAAGCCAAGGAATTAAAAACCTA
>Ga0114933_10001236_pt1 | contig 28833 bp, 38 predicted proteins | sample 4SBtaG_FD_89691 | JGI IMG/M metagenome (GOLD analysis project Ga0114933, IMG submission 89691) | Deep subsurface microbial communities from Kolumbo volcano to uncover new lineages of life (NeLLi) - 4SBTROV12_W25 metaG | ecosystem: Environmental > Aquatic > Marine > Volcanic | place: Kolumbo... | reverse complement strand
GGCACGGCTCAAACTGCAAACGTAATCGAATTCGTAACCCTATAGGAGGATAGAAAATGTCTAACAATATATCTGCTAGTACAATTAATGAATTGTTTTTACAGAAGTTGAATTCTCCTGACGGTTTAGAAAAAGTTGCTCAGGAAGGATCTGCTTTTATAAGACAGAAACTACGTGAAGTATCTTTCGCAAGAAAGATCATTAATCCACAATATGTAACAAAAGCTGATTTACAACGATCTGTAAATCACGACGGTATGGTAAAAATCGTTGATATCGAGCCAGATTCTAAAGCTATGGCAATCAATTTCAGAGGTAATGCTGATTTTAATTATGTAACAGGTGATCGATTTGAGATTCCTTTTTACATGATCAGCTCTGAAGATTTCCAAAAGACTGAAGAAGAATTATTGGCCTACGACATACCATTAACTGAGATTATCGAAAAGAACTCCGTTCTTGATATTCAAAAAGTAGAAGATAGCAAATTCATATCAGCAGCAGCCGCGGCGTCTACAGCAGCATCTAACGATGTTACTGTTGGATTAGAGGCGAATGGCGAAATTAGCAAGCCAAAAATGAAAGCGCTATTTGACCAATTAGACGGCCAAGAGTTAAGAGCAGAGACTATTTTGATGGGCTCTACTACTTTTAATCGCTTATTCTTGTATGACGCTACTACAGTAGGTGATGCAGTAGGAAGCGAGGTTAGTGTAAATGGTTACACATATTCTACTTTGTTTGGACGAAAGCTAGTTGTTTCTAATAAAGTTGACTTACTTACTTCTGGTGGAAATGAAATGATTTACACTTTTGCAGGTCAAGACTTTTTAGGACAATTCTGTGTTCTTAATGATGTGAAGTTCTGGATCGAAAAGAAAAAGAATGTTATCTCATGGTCTGCATACGAAAGTATCGGAATGGGTATTGGAAATCAGAAAGCAATCGCTTCTCTTTCCTTGACATCCTCATAAACAAGCTAATACTTGTAGTTTTATTAAAGGGCTTTGATTTTCAAAGCCCTTTTTTATTGTCCAATAAATTCTTGACTAAAACTTGTATATAGTATATATTAAACTATGCTGGTGTTGACTGAGAATTATAAAACCTTTTTAAGCAGTATTCAGAAGGATACTGATCGCTATCCGCTAGATCCAGACGTAAATAGCTGGAGTAGCCCTTTTTCCTTTCAATCCAGCTTTGCTAATTTAACGCACGCAGACTTAAAACTACGAATGATATCCCCCTTAGACACTGATAAAAGGGATATTATAACTAAGGCTACAAAGAATAATAAGGTGCTTAGAGATACGTCAGCGAGACACTCGCTTTCTATGAAAAGCTCTGCCAAGCTTGTGCGCTCTAAAAAGGTAGAAGCTTCTTTAGATATAAAAACTCAAATAGGTTCCCTATTAAAGGATATACCTCAGGCATCGACAGTAAGCGTAGAGACAGCTATAGGCACAATAAAGCTTACAGCAGCAGAGGCGTCTAAATTAGATTTAACTTCAGCACCATATAAATCAATAATAATAGATTCACAGAAAATTGTTTTAACAGCCGACGAGTCAAAAACTGACGTTACCGCAGACTCTACCGGCACTAAGATTAAGTAGGAGATACTATGGCCAATATAATTTACATGAAACGAAACGACACAAGGCCTTTTTTAGATGTTACCTTAACAGATATAGACGGCACGGCCATGGATTTAACTTCAGCACAGTCCGTCACTTTCACTATGAAGGATTCTGATACTAACGAAGTAAAAGTAAATTCACAGGCGTGTACCTTTGTAGATCAGGCAGGAGGAGCAGTTCGCTACTCTTGGGCACCTGTTAACACAGACACAGCAGGCACCTATTTAGGTGAATTTGAAATTACTTACGGGGTAGATGACCGGCTAACTGTCCCAACCCAAGGCGTTCTTACAATCGCTATTCTGGAGGATTACAATGGGTAGAACTAAAAAAGAAATGTTAACCAATATTATATCTTTCGAAGATTCCTTATATGTAGAAAGGCTTCGAGAGTTTTTAGGAGATACTGCAGAGCTCAACACTCTCGACGAAGTGCAAGAATCCACTGACCAAGAATTGCACCACGCAATACAAGATGCTTTAGATGAGATAAACTACGAGTTTAGCCCGACTTCTATTGTTTACCAAAATATAGCTTCGGTTCCTAGCTGAAACTTATTAAAATTAGGAGCAACGCTCCAAATACTCACTAGTAAAGGGATTCTATCAGCACGTAATACTTTGACCTACCAAGACAGCGGCGGCGTTACTGTACAAGATATGGATAAATACGGGCGGTATATAAATTACTATAATGTACTAGTTAATAAGTATATGCGGGGAGTTACAGGTATGAAGCTTGGACAAAATGTAGAAGCAGCTTATGGGGGCGTTGCCTCGGAGTACGGTCCCAAAAGCGGATGAGATCTTTAAGAGCACCTATAAATAATGTTAACACTAAACTCATTAACAGTAAGCTCCTTCAACGTAGACCAGCTTACCCTGACGTGGGATTTTAAACCTAGTAAGGAATTTTTCTCTGCATACGGTATAGATGTATATAGAGCGGAGTCTCCTAATGAGGAGGCGGCCTCTATAAGCGGCTATGAATTAATTGCCAGCGGAATAGGGGCAGACACATATTCCTATACAGATACTTCCATAACAAATTTATACGACCCCTATCGTAAGTGGTATTATAAGCTACACATATATGAAATAGCGACACCAGCAAATGACTCTATTCAGCCAAGCTTACCTGCTTATGTAAATGACTCTTCTACAAATAAAGCATATAAGGAGATTCTTAGAAGAAAGAAGAAAGTTTTAGATAGATTTGTAGGCCGTGATCTTACTATTTTAAAAAGAAGAACGTATGGAACTTATTGCACTGTATGCTTTGATGAGGTTCTGTTTAGATCTACAGATTCTAATTGCCCTACGTGCTGGGGAACCGGATTTTTACAAGGCTACTTCGATCCGATCTCTGTAAGGGGTATGATAAACGCAGCGCCCAAGTACAACCAAATTACTATGTTTGGAGAATTTTTACCGAGCGATGCGGTATTGAATATTCTAAATTATCCCCCATTACGCCCCAGAGATGTAATAGTCGATAATATAAACAGAAGATGGCTTGTAAGGCAGATTAGGCCTTTAGAAAAAGATGGGGTGCTAATAGAGCAGTCAGTACAGATCAGTTTAATATCTCCTGACGACTATGTATACCAAATATCGATAGGCACCTAATATGGCTATCAAAAAAGTTAGCTCCACTGATACAATAGCTACGGGTCGCACTAAATGAAACGATAACGACGCTGAGCTGTCAAGTCGAATAGACTCTTTAGAAGCTGTAGGGGGAATTACTTCGTTTGCTAGGTTTAATGGGGCAGACGGAGTGAGTGATGCTGTAGGAATTAAATTTTTTCTTACATTAAATACAGGAGAAAGCTTGCGCAATGGGTCGGTAGTGGTTATAATAAACGGAGTTTACTATTTATCTGCTACAAATCAGAGATCAACTATATCTGGAGTAGATTTTTTTATTGGGGACGATTATGTTTTAATAAAAAATTTAAGAAATGGGGGTAGTATATCAATAGCAAAGTATGACTCAATAGGAGTATACTTTCAACGAGATTTTAATTCAGGAGGATAATAAATGGATTTTGATACTTACGCTAAAAACACTTTGGGAGACATTCCACGAAGTTTTAAGGATGAAATAGCATCCACCACAGCAGATAGTTTTTTACTACTGCTAGTATACTTAAAGACGCAAAAGGCGAGCTTGTATAACAGCATGATTTTAAGCCCTTTAGGTATGAATAGTAATGCTTTAAAAACTGAAGCAAACCTTTTAGTTGCTACAGGTTGGACGTTAGAAACGCGTAACTTTAAAAGTCTAATAAAGGATTGAATAGTAAATGATACTGGAGGTATAGGAGACGAAAGATACCGATACTTACATTATTTACTGCCTAAGAGGATTGCCAAGTCTTTAATGAGGAGCGGGGAAGATGCATTTACACAAGTAGATAATATAGCAGGAACTGGTTTTAATGCTTTTTTTGCGAATGATAGAATTTACATGGACAGAACTTTTTCAACTACCCCAGCTGATACAGCTGTGTGGGCCTCAAATGGAGACACATGGGAAGGTTTAAAAGACTGGGTCCTTGACGACATAGGAGTTAAAGTTGTACAACGTCAATATGACAGAGGGCACATTAATTTATTACAAAAAAATACAAAAATTCATCCCACAACAGGATCAATAACAATTTCAAAAAATAGCAATATAACTAAAACACTTGCTTAACCAATTTAGGAGGATGCACTAATGCCATTAATAGATTTATCAAGACAAACAACAAACACGGGAGATTTCACACTGGGGTCAGTGGGAAGCAACTTCTTAAAATGGGAGCATGCCAAGGTACTCTCTTCTGGAAGCATATCTTCCATAGACCAAGATGGGTCAGATGCTTTATTTGATATAGACGCGGGGACCCCGCCTGACATTCATGGACTTGCTGAAGGCGATCTTGTCCTTTTAACAGATTCAGATGGTCTGCCTATAAACCAAGCTCCGGCTTATTTTAAAGTAGCGAGTCTTACTGATCTAGGCGTCGACCAGTTTAAACTTTATCCGGTAGTCGACGAGACTGCAGCAAGTATGACATGGAGCTCCACACCTGTGAGCTACACGGAAGCGAGCACCTGGACCCCTACTGGAGGCTCTTTAGATTGGACAGGGCACTCTGCATCAGCAGCTCAGCTATCTCTACACGCTGATAATAGCACATCGGCTAAAGTATCCATGAACCCAAATACGGGTGACGTATATATTGCTGGTGATTTATCCGTTCAAGGGTCTACAATAGAATTTGATGTAGCTAATATTGATTTTCAAGACTCGGAGATTGGCATAGGGTTTGAAACTATTAGCGGCGTCTCAACTCCAATTATTGCATCAGGCACTGGCTTTGGTGGTATTGAGATAGGTATTTCAGGACATACTTCATTTCCAAAGTTTTTATGGGATGAGGGAGACCAGGCTTGGGAAGCTTCTAATGAAGGCTCCCCGGCAAAGATAACTGGTTCAAATATCAGCGCAATGCAAACTAAACTAGACGGTATAGAAGATTCTGCTAATAATTTTATACTTACCACATCGGGCGTAAACTCTTTAAATGTAAACGCTGCAACAGTTAATAGCTTAACTGTGGAAACAGCAGTGCCTCCTGGAGCGTTATTTACGGATACTACTTACACTGTAGGTGCTAGCGGATTAACACAAGAGAACTTTACTACTACCTTAAAAACTAAGTTAAGCGGTATTGAAACTTCTGCCGATGTCACGGACACAGCTAATGTTTCTGCTGCTGGTGCCGTGATGGCAAGTGGCGTAACGACTGCTTCAATGGCATTTGTACTAGATGAAGATAGTATGGCTTCTGATTCTAGTACTAAATTAGCAACACAACAATCAATTAAAGCTTATGTAGATAGTACGGCCACAGCGGCTAGTTTAGAGTTTACAGATGACACTACTACGACGGGCTTATCTATAGACTTAGATACAGAAACCCTAGCAATATTGGGAAGTAATGATATACTTACTACTGGGTCAGGAAACAACGTCACTATTAGTGCTAATGGAACTCTAGCTAGAATAGATTCACCTACGTTTACTGGTACTCCTGAAGCTCCTACGGTGAGTGGGGGTAATAGTAGTACTCAAATCGCTACAACTGCTTTTGTGCAAGGCGAAATATCTGGAAATACCGACGACGTTACATTAACAGGTTCAGGATCCTATTTAGGTATTAGCGGACAGCAAATAACAGTAGATCCTATTGATATATCAGACGATACAAACTTAACTGCTGTTTCGGGTATAACTTTAACAGGGGACACTTTGTCTCTTACTGACGAGACATACACAACAGATGAACAAACAAAAGTAGGACACATCACAGTCACTTCAGGGGCAAACTTAGGTACTATGCAAGAGGACATATCCAACTTAAAAGAGTCAGGCGGTGCGTGGATAGACAACCTAAAACAGCTTAAAAATGAGTTTGCAAGCACAGCTACTGGACACAATAAATGGTATTTTAAAGATGTTAAGCCACATAGCGGTTTCCTATCTACAGGCACTCCTTCAAATGCAGATAAAGATAAATTCCAAGTATCTGTAAATGGGTCCCTACTTGAGCCAGATGCATACGAAATTAACTGGACTGATGCAGCTTTAGGCGCCACTGATATAGGTATCAGTAACGCAGGCTGGGCATACATTACTCCTAACATTTCAAATCTAGGTTGGAGGTTTGCACCTAAAGATGAAATTGTAATAGCAGGTCCTTTTGAAAATAACACAATATAAACCACTTAAAATAAATGAGCACATTAATTAATCCGGACGAGGCCTTTAAGGCCTTCGTTCAACAAGAAACTAAATATAAAGCAGAAGTCCAGGCAAATAAACTTGCTTGGATTTCTGCTAAGCATGCACTTGAAGAAGCAGCTAAAAACTATCAAGAAAGTAAGGGAAGCCTTGCACAGGCACAAAGTGCTTTGAAGCAGGCCACCTCTTTAGTAGAGTCAGTAAATACTTCTTGGGATACAAAAGTCCAAGGATATGAAGACACTATAAAAAGAAGAGCCCAACAAAATTTTGATAACGTAACAGACGCTCAAGAGGAATTCTTTAAGAAAGGCTATCTAGATGCTAAAAAAGAGTTAAAGGAGAAGTATACTTTGACTAAAAAGAAAGACAACAAGAAGCCTGTAAAAAAGAAAAAAAGTAAGCCAGTTCCAATACAGGAAGCTATAATAAAATCTCGAGCTAAAAAGGATTTAGACATTGGCTAAAATTAGAGTAGAACAGCTAGATGAGAAAGTATTAACTGAAGACGAAGCCAGGCTGGGTAACCGGCCTGTTAGTCGTCTGCGTGTGCTTAATATTCAGAAAGCTGCTGATTTAGTACCTACCCTAACATCTGGAAACTCTTATCTTTTAGAAGATGTTACTGCTTTACATTCAGGTTTTGGGATAATAGGCTCAGGCATGTATGCCTCATTAACCAATAATGATATCGTAACATACGGTGAGTATGAGCAGGACTTTGCAACTTATACGGGATTCCATATTATATACAGTGCTAATGAAGATGGGCTAGGGGGCGAGTTATATAATGCAGACGATGACAAGAATTATGCATTAAAAACAGAAGGGTGGGTTTCAACCGACAATGAGCAGGCTCAGTCTGAAAAACCTTTTGCAATAGCAATGGCGGTAGCTTTATAATGAAGATAATGGTAGGTGTTGATAAGGGAGAGATAACTAATGTCAGTGCAAATGACAATACTATAACTATTTCCGGATTAGGTACTACCTTATCCCCTACACAGTTTTTAATTGCAACCGACATCTCATCAGGGACATTGCTTTATAATTTTGCTGATCCCACATTAAATATCACAGTATCAGGGCAAGATGTAACTTTTGATAATGGAAGCTTATCCGGCCTTAATCCAAATGACATACAAATTTTTATGGAAGACGGAACTCTACCTGGGGGCGGGTTAGTACCAGAAAGACACACCAATATAAACATTGTCCCAAGTGGTAATATCCAGTATGTATACTACTATAACGGCGCAATCGCTGCACCAAACCTTGTAGCCACTTTAAAAATTACTAAAGACATCACCACAGAAGACTTAACATCTATAGAAAGGATTTAAGCTCGTGCCTGAACGAACTAAATTTGGGTTTAATCTTCGAACTACTCAGTTTGAAATACAATCAGAAACCATTGCCACGGGATATAATAGGCTTGTAGTTACGAAGTTACATAACCAAGACTACCCCACTCCTAACGGTACGTATACAGTAGGGGTAAACACTATTGAGATAAAGGGGTGGACTTTGCCCCATGTAGCATACGCCTCAGATAACATAGTGTATCCTGCATATACCGTGTATGAAGAGGGCAGCCCTATTACCGGCATTGTATCATCAGCCGTTTCTACGGACGATGATATGATACATTTTACTCTAACCCTTACACTGAGTTCTGGGCAAAATACCTACATGATACAGGTAAATAACGGGTCTGAGACAGTAGACGTATCCTTTGATATATTCAGAGATACAGGCCCAGCGACGCCAAACGCACCTACTATAACATACCCCCAAACACCGTTTTTAGGTGACTCATACCAGCAAAGTGCTTTTAGAGGCGGACAAAGTATATCAAGCGGAGGAACTACAGCAGGAAAACTGTCAGTAACGACCTCAGGAGGAACACCCAGCGCAGTCACAGCTTCTATTCTTACATCAGATATAAACAGCGATTACACGCTTCTCGGGCCTATTAACTTAGTACAAAATGGGTCTACCTGAGAAACTACTGCAAATAATAAGTTTGATTTAACTTCGAGCAGCTTACAGCACAATAATACTTTAATAAATACACCAAGAATTAAGATTGTAGCTACTAGAGTAGTAGACGGCACAACAATTTCAGGAGTATATACCTCCACACCTGACTTTTCTGATAAAGAAAATAACCCAATATTGTATGACAACAGCACCCCTGCCTGAGATTCCTTAGGACCTATTGTTTTTACTGCGTCCTTAAATTCGTCTTTAGCGGTAAACGACACCTTTTCTACAAATCTTGCCTCCAATAGTACAAACAGTTACTTTGGAAAACATCCAGATATTTTAGGAATTGCTGTTACTGGCAGTAATACATTCACTTTTACTGCAAATAATAGTGCAGCAGTATCTACAAATACAGGGTTCTCTTCCGCTTCTTATGAAATACAGAGTACAGGGGTTGGTATTGCAGGGGTATTAACTTCCGCTAATAGTGAGGTAACTCCCAATTCCCTCAATAATCTTACTTTTAAAGCTTTCTCAGCCTTTAATGGTGGGAGTAATTCAGCCCTTGATCAAAAAATTACTGTACCTGTAGACGCTGGTTGGAGTGGCGATTATATACACCTTTCTTTAGTAGAAGGAGGTGCTTCTGGGAATACAACCTATACAATATCCAGTAATACAAACCATCCTATTACTATAGGAGAGTATAAATTAAGGATATCAGCTACGGACTATCTTCAGAAAGATCCTAAATATGAGCCGCCCACGTTAACTGTGGCTACAGATACATACCCGAATGGAATAAATTTAGAACCTTGGGACGGGCCTGACTCCCCCTATAACAGCAATAGTCGGTCATGGTCGGGTAACTCATATTGTTATTATAGACTAACAATTGATGACACTTTTATGTCTGATGAGTCCCTCAATTTTTCTACAACAGTAACAAACTCGTCAGGAAAACAGTCTAGCTTTGTTAGTTCTAATGGTAACCCCTTTACTCCTACAATTCCTGGAGTGCTTAAAGTAAATAGCTCTTCCGTGACTTTACCCTCATCTACTAACCCTATAACTGGCCTGGAAGAAGGTCAAACACAGGCCTCCACTGGGTCAAGTTTAGCTGTAGCTGTGCAGACTACCCACGGAGGGTCCAACATAAGTATTGAGGTATCTCACGCCGCCCTCCAAAACTCAGTAACGCTAAGCGAGAGTCAAACTACTTTTACGGGTACCGCAGTTGTGGATGATTGAGATAATAATACAAACATCGTCTTATCAGCAACAATAACTGATTATTACTGAGGCACTGAGGTTGTCGAGCTGCCATCGGTTGTCTTTAATAAAACAGCTCCTTCATTATCAAATTTAGATAACTACACAATTGGAAACGGAAATACAATGCTGTCTAATGGAAATAGCTTAACATGGAACCCAACCGCATCTAGTAATACAACAGATATAAAATTTTATGGATCCGAGAATGCATCAAGCAACCCAGTAAGCGTGGCTAATAGATACTTAGACGTAACTAATCCGGACGGAAACACCCCAATAATTTTTACTTTAAATAGCAACACAGAGTTTGAACATACCGGTGTTGATAACGCAGCAATCATAACTTACAATGCTAATAATGGAATGTCTACAACAGCGATGTACGCCTTTCCGATCGATAATTCGGCCCCAGCTATTAGTAATGTCTCTATACACAACCAGGAGCTCACCCCTGGAACTTATCCTTTTAATATCACGTTTGACGATGAGATACAAGGCACTCCAAGTATTGCGGGTTTTGAAAACTTGCCCACAGACCATACAATTGCAGATTTAGTTTGGGACGGGACAGCAGACAATCAAAAATTCACGGCAACCTTAACGGTGCCTCATGGAACAGGAGCTCCCAATACCAATTTCACAACTACCCCCATAACAGTATCTGGGATATCAGCTACTAATATGGCGGGAGAGGTCGTGTCTGACACCACTTATGGTTTTAATATCAAAACTAGAGATTTTTTAAAGCCAGTAATTACCAGCATTAGTGCAGACCTAACATCCCCACAACATATAAATTCGGATGTTCAGTTTACTATGAATATAGACACTTCCTCTTTAGAATCCAACACTACTATTGCTGCCGGCACCTACTCTTGAAAGGACGGCGTATCTTCAGAATTTGTAGTGGGCCTTCGTGTACAATCTTGGTCTCAAACTACTAGTGGGACATACCTTATTTCGGGACAAGCACGCTTCGTTTATAATACATGAGACTACTACAGCGACTTTGCCACTATAAGCTATGACTGGGATCCTCATAGCGTGTTCCAAAGCGGGCTATCTCTTAGTAACTTTAATAATGGTTCAACTTATATAGAAACAACTCCTGGAGCAGGGGTGTCGGTGGACATTTTTGTAGACGCTCCGGGGTGTGAACATGGAAGAAGTTTTGATTTTTACAAAAGTATAGATTCAGGGAGTAGCTGAACGCTTATTTCGGGGGAAGACTTAGATGGAACTATATCACACACTTTTGATGCATCAGCAAGTGAGTATCAAGTTAAGGCTACGCAGACTAATGATGGAGCATCCGGTGTGGATACGGAAGTAGAGACTTTTACTGTAGACGGACTAGCACCACTTATTTCTATAAAAGCAGCAGACGGCAGCGCTCCAAACCTAACCCCTACTATTGGGATTGGAGAAGAGTATTCAGTATCTTTAGACGACGCACAATCTTTGTGTACTTTATCAGGAGATATTACCTGAACCTATACAGGCATTATGACAGCCTCTGGAAATTTCTTAACCTTCACCACAGAAGGAACATTAACAGCAACCCAAGCTTCATCTAATATTACCATCCCGGTCACATCGGGTATCAATATAATTCCTGTGGAACCTCTGATATTTGACATGCCCACACTAAATCAGGTAGACTACTATTATTATAACAATACTATTACTGTAGGCATAAATCATAGCAGCGGAATCAACCCCTCCTATACGGCTAATTTTAGTGCTTTTGGAGGCCCTACTAGTGCATCCTTGTCTAATACGGCGTCAAATTATTACGAAGCTAGCTATACTATATCTGGAAGCCATTCGGACGTTGAGGATGGGGCCGTTTATGTTACTGGTAATGCTTATATGCAGACTGCGCAAACTAAGAGCGTGACAGCAAATTGATGGAAGTGGCTTATTAACGGCGGCTTTACTCCTCCAGGGTATAATGCTGAAGACCAATCTACTGGATATTCAAGTATTGATGCATTAGCTGATAGCGCTTTTAAAGGAAGTGCAACAGGTTTTCATGATGCAGCAAACTTAGGGAATGTAACTGTTGCGGCAGGCCCTACAGTTTCTGCGGCTTTTTTAGTTATTAATCCGAATAATGATAATCAATTATTGATTAATATGAGTGCGGATGAAAATGGAATTGCTACACTAAGCCCAACATTGCACACTCAGCTAACAAATACAGCTGATGGTACATATATATTAAATATTAAAGAACCTAACATTAACTAGGAGATAAAGGATGCCAGCACTAGAAACCAGTTTTAAATTAAACCCGCTTAAAAAACAAGCACCAGCTAAAATTCATTTAGTTGGAACAATTATAGAAAGCGAGGCTGATTATCTTACTAGTATTAAGTGATCGTTTGATGATAAGTATAATAGTGAAGCTGAAGCAACTACTACAGACAGCGGGTCCACATATACTTGAGCCTTAACTAGTGATAGAGATGGCGGCATAGTTGAAGACCAAGATATATGGTTTGGCATAAGTGGTTTTGATTTAAACACATACTCTTTACAAGTTGATTCTGGAGATGATAATTATGTTAATTTACACCAGCCATTCACATTGGCCTATGAATTAGGGGGAAAGCCTTTTACAAATAGTTTTTGGTTTAAGACCTCTACAGCCAATGTTAAGTTTATAAGTAGGGGAGACACAGATATAACAGGACAAGCAGGGGCCACTTTTGCCTCGGCTTTGATTAATGGCATTTTTAATGTAAAATTTAATGGAAGTGATTGGCAACCTGTCTCCAATACCGCTTATAACGACGATGCTTGGCATCATGCTGTAATTACTATACCTGCCTCATTATTTGGTGGATCGGTATATGTTGATAACGTTCTTCAGAACAATCAATTAGAAAATGTTAATGTCGAATCTGATGTTATTAAAAAATACGAAATGAATGTTAACCAAGATATTATTATTGGAAAATTTACTCCGCCACCCTTGATAGAATCTCCTGAATACTCTTTTACGTATAAGCGACGAACGACAGATAGTACCCCTGTCGATAACAGCAATCTTAATGATTATAACACAGTTTTTTGGGGATGGGCTGGTAACACTACAGGTAATGCGTCTTCATGAAATAGCGGGGGCAATACTTTTTATTGAAGAGATTTAAGGACTCAAAACTATGACGATGAAGGAGGAAGTCTCCTAAATGCCGCCTTTTATCCTAATAAAATTGACAATACTGGCTCAAGCAGACAGCCTGATTACGAGGCTTTAAAGGCTGAGTTCGACGCAGGATCTGATGTATACCTTAAAGTAACAAAAGATAGTGATACAACTAAATTTGGATGGTTTCAAGTTAAGTATTTTAGTCCAATACAGTCCAGTGCTTATTTTAAAATAGGGGTTGTGCCTTTTTATTTAAGTATGGCAGAAACCTATTCAGCACAAGCCACTGGTTCAGATGATCCTCATACATGAGACTATTATGTTGGTGATAAGTGAAAAGCCAAATATAATGAAGATATCGGAAGCACTAGCCCGCCTAGCGATTTAGCTGAGGTCAATACATTAGAAGCCCTAACAATACAAATGAAATTTGACCAAACTATAAGTAATCCCGGAGATAGAGAGTTTTCATTGTATGATACTAATCCTTATCAAAATACTCAGATAAAAATTGATGAGAATGACTATACAGGAGCTAGTTTTTCTAACGCATTAGATACATTTGAAACGTATGTTAGTAGGCCTGATTACCCCGTTTTTATATATGCGTGTGGGGGCAGCTCAAATGCTTCATCGGTTCAAATTTTCGAAGTTACGGATCTATTGCAGGATGCTGGATCTTATAGAACTTACAATGTAATTCATAGAGCGAGCGGCTCTGATACTGCTTGGAATGACGACACATCTAATGCATCGATTAGTGGGCCTAACTTAAGGTTTAGATTTCCCCCCGTACCGCCAGCTGCTCAGGGAACATTAAAAATTGACGAAGTCTCATTTTTTGATTATTACTTTAATAAAGCAGATGTTTTTAAAGCGTGGAACCATGGAGTACCCTCTAATTTCCAAAACCCATCATTAGATGGATCAGTCATTACACCAGAAGAGGGATTATTAGCTTACTATAGATTTGAAGAGGGGGCAGGTTTGGTATCTGTGGATTGCAGTGCTTATACTAGAGATTCTTCGAATAATGCAGCTGGAGGGGCATCTGGGCCTTTACCTGATGCAGATTTAGTTGGGAGCGGCGTTACATGGTCAACTGATCCTGCACTTGCTTACACCCCACAATGATTTGATGTAACATTTAAATATTTAGATGCAAATCCTGCAGGTAATTTTAGCCAATTTTCGCCTAGTTTAACAGTACAAGACTCGAATTTTGGCTCTGGCTACTATGGATTATTTAACAATGTAAATGACTTAGGTCAATCTGAGATATTGGATATGGAGTCATCAGAAATTAATAAGCTTGGACTAATTGTTACAAAGAAAGCCGAAGTCCAACCAAGCCTTAATGATTGGCAAGGTGCAGATGATGGACATGATGCAGCTCTTTTAATGAGAGGGCCAAATTTAGGAAGATCTTTTGTTGCGGTAGACATAGGAGCGTCCGGACAAACTCTACAAGTAAATGATAATGCAGACGGGTATACATGGGGATCTGGAGGATCTGGAGGATCTGGAGATGTTTCGACAGATGATATATGAACAGCAGCAGGAGACTTAGTAGTAGGATCAGGCCTTTCTGCGGCTGGTATACTACCCAAAGGAACAGACAATAGCATGCTAATTATTAATGATTTAGGGAACATGGAATGAGAAGTTATAGGAAGTTTAGCTGGGGCTGGATTAGCCCAAGATTCGATTAACGATTGGCAATTAAAAGTTGATGCAGACGGGACTTCTATAATGACTGACAGCGCCTCTGGCAAGTTAAAAGTTAATGTAGCCTCAACCAACCATCAAAATTTAGAAGTAGTTCAAGATGGCTTGCAGGTAAAAAACAGAGAAGGCTCTGCCTTAACCTCTACCGCAGGTGGATTAGGTGTAAACGTAGATCAGAGCACATTAACTATTGAACCAGGTGTACAGGGATCTCCTGGAACACTTGTTGTAGATACCATAGGGGCTTCTAATATCACTATTAGCAATAATTACTCTCAGGGAAGTTTTTTAGGATATAATTCAACTCTTTCAGAGTTTGAATGGGATACCGTTGGAAGAGCCCAAAACCCCGCAAACACCACTTTTATAGATACACGTGCAGGAACTGATGCAATTAATATGACTGTGAATAGCACAAGCATGCTAGACCTAGGAGACTCTGGCGGTGCCCTATCAATAACTGCAAACAAGCGATTTTTAAATACTCCAGTTGAAGTAACATCAACTGGAAACGTATCTGTAGATGGAAGGCTTGGTAATTTCTTTGTATTTAAAGGGGCGACCACGGCGTCGTCTACAGTAACAGCCTTCGCTAATTATGTAGCTGACGGACAACAAATAACCATATTAAACATAAGAACCGCCCCTAGCGCAACCATATTGCTTCAAGACTCTACTACCAATAATGTGCACCTTTATAAAGGGCTTGATATGACTTTGACATATGGATCTACTATAACATTAGTATCTTACGGTGGCAAAGTATATGAAACCTCTAGGTCAGTTAACTAAATAAAACTTGACTATATTGTGGACACCGTTTATATTTAAACATGAAATTAGTTCGAGAAGATAGCGATGTGGATAAATTTATGGTTGATCAGTATATAATTAGGGAAGCAAAGGCATCTATTAGAAAAAGTGCTAAAGTACCCCTTACAGAAAACATACAATTAACAACGTCCGTTGCGAGTTTATTTAAAGAAAAGCTCAAACCATTAAAAAAGGTTCTATTTAAGGAGATACCATTTTAGTGGCAGGCACTGGAAATATAAGCTTAGACATAAAATATATTTTTTTAAGTTTTGTACAGCAATTTTTTTCTGAAAATACAAAGTATAAATGAACGAAGGATATACAGACTACTAAGTTACTTGTAGCAGACAAAAATTCAATAGATGTAGGTGTTGTTACAAGACGGCCTTCTGTTATTTTAAATAGAGGGGGTTTTGGGTGAACTTACTCTATAAGGGGGCAGCAAGGAAGCGCATCAAGTATTTACGGAACTAATAGTTTTTTAGGGTCTCAAATCCCTAGCGGAGACACTAGCAAAAATAAAAGTTTCTCAGATTTACTTAGGGGATCTGTATCATTGAATGTTCTATCTAAGAACGGGGTTCAGGCTGAGGAAATAGCTAATTTATTATTTATAGCTTTTACTGCCTATGGACAAGAATTAAAAAATAAAGGAATTAATCAAATTACTTCTCTTACTTTTGGAGAAGAGAGTACTGTAAGAGCCACTTCTGAAATTGAAGTATCTGCTGTTCAGCTCAACATAAGTTTTCTGACTAAACGAGATATACAGCGAAGTGAGAGACTTAATAATTGTAATGTGTATATAAATGGTGCTGAAGTTTTAGAAGGCATTGACTTCTCAGTTATTACCAACGGGACTCAAATACAGTTTGCAACGATACCAGATGAAGGAACAGCCTTACAAGTTACTTATGCTGATGCTATAGATAGTAGTATTGTAGAGTTAGCGGACTTAGGAACTGGTGACGGCGCTACAGCAATATTTACTTTACCTAGCTCAGGAAGCATATACGGTTATTATAAAATTATGGAAAATCTTTTTGTTTCGGGACCTAATATAGAAGCACTGACTTTAACAGATAATGAATTAGATGGTGGAGAAGAAACTATAAGCGGAGAGTGGTTACAAGTTTAATGATTAAATTATCACAAGCAGAGAAGGATTTTATTATGCAGCAAGCTTTTTTAGATGAGCTAGAAAAACAAGCTTTTTGGTCAGCGCTCGGAAAAGCAGCGTTGCCTATTTTAAAAAAAATTGTAAGTAAAGCGCCTAAAAAACTCGTTTCTTTTGGAAAGTCAGTAAAGAATAAAGGGTTTTCAAATGCATTCAAAGCCACTAATACGCATAAGTGGGCTCAGGGAGGGGTTGCTGCTGTAAAAAAAGGGCAAGGTTTAAAATACTTTAGTAGCTTTGCAGGCCCTGGCAGCCAGTTAAGTAAGGCCACATTAAAGAGCGGTAAAATAAATATTAAGAAAATGCAAAGAGTGGGAGCTGAAGGCGGCACCCTGGCTAGGGGTATAAGGACATCAATAGGCAATACAGCACAAAACTTAATGGCTATGGGTAAGGGTGTTCAAGGGAAAGGATTTATAAGTGGTACAAAACAATTTGGTAAAAATTTGGTAGATGTCAGTAAAAAACAATTAAGAGCATCTCAGTATAAAGAAGTCGCGCTTAAAAAAGGACAGACTACAGTTAAAGGTGGAGGATTTTTAAAAAACTTTAAAAGCTTTGATAGGAAGGTGGTAGCTACAACTAATCGCGGTACCGGATTAGTAAAAAAACGAGCTATCGTTAGACCTGCGGCAGCTGCATTTACGGCGCCAGGCATGGCGGCGACAGGCATGCTCACAGGGCCTCCTAAAGAAACAGGTACCAATGTTGGACAACAAAAGAAACCAGGCCTTGCTAAGAGAGTAGGGTATGGTGTAAAAGAGGGACTGCCTTGGCTAGTCGGCGCACCGGTCGGAATGGCTAGCATGTTTTTGACAGGCTCTAAAAAGAAACGTAATAATGGCGAAGAAGCCAATTATTAAACTCGAGTATAAACAAAACAAGTAAGTGGAGGAATAAAAGATGCCTTACGTAAAACCAGGTGTTGAGGTAAAACAAGTACAAAGAACAGCAACACCTATTCTTAATTCTCCCGAATTATCAGCTACTATAGTAGGAAGGGGTTATTGGTGGCAAGACCCGTCATGGGACGATGCCAGCGATCCGTTAAGAAACTCAGAATATCCGACAACTTATACGAATGTTGTGAAGAGCATCACATATTCGACAGTTAATGCTGCCTATAATGAACTTCCAGACGCAGGCTTATGGGTTATAGACCTTGTAGTGACTGCTGGAAGCGGGGCAGGAACAACTGTGCGATTGGGTGCAGATGATGTGTCAAATGTCTCAACTTCAGGATTAACAATCAATGCGAATGTTTTATCTACTGCAGGTCACGGTAACTCGGCTATTATAAAAGTAGGATTTCTGGCAAAACGGGAAGATAACTCCTTTAATCATTTAACCTATTCTAGTCTTACGGACATACAGGATGGGGTTGGGGAGCCTTACAGCTTTAATCCATTAGCTTTTGGAGCTTCGTTAGCTATGGGAAATGCTGGAGCGTCAGTAGACGTTATTGCCGTAAGCGGCACGTCAGATGCAACAGCATACGGCAACGCATTAGATGTATTGGAAACAGTAGATACTTATGTGATTGCTCCTATGTCTCACAAGCTTACAGACGGGGATTATAGAACACATTGTACGTCGCAATCAGAGCCTGAGATGAAAAAAGAGCGAATTCTCTTTTTAAATCCAGAACAGTCTTTTTCTGGTGGGGGATCTAGGTGGTCTCAAACTAGCTCAGAAAGGCTAATTGACGCAGGAGCAATGCGAGATGCAAATGCACTTATAGGTAAGAAACGTACATTTAATGTACATCCTGACTCCGCGTATGTTGAAGAGTCTAGACACATATCAACTATTAAGTCTTCATGGATTAAAAGCAGTTTGACAGCACACACTACAGTTTTCGACTCTGTAGGAAACCAGTGTAAGTTTGCGGCCGACGTAGTAGTAGGCACAAAGACTTATAGAGCTGGGGAGTATATTACAGATACGGTGTTTGCAGACTTAGTTGCTGGTGGATGGGGAGGCGCTTCTGGACAAGTAACTGTCCTAGCACCTGTTCCAGGTTTTTACTTCTGCGCCGCTAATGCGGGAGCAGTCATAGGTAAAGCACCTGAGCAGCCTTTAACAAATGTAGCTATTAACGGGATTAAACAAACATTAGGATCGCAAGATTACTATTCTGAATCAGCTTTAAACACTTTAGCTGAGGGAGGAACATATATTATGACACAGTCATCTCCTGCGGCTCCTATAGTTTCAAGACACCAGATGAGTACAGATGTTACAAGCATTGCCAAACGGGAATTAAGTGTAACAACCGCACTAGACTATACTGCTAAATTTGTGAGAAAAGCAATGGCGCCTTATATAGGTAAAAATGTTATTTCACCGGCTTTCCTAAAGCTAGCTAATACAGTTTTAGTAGGCGTGGGAATGTACCTAGTTAGAGAAGGAGTCTTAAATGACTTTCAAGTTGCATCAGTGAAACAGGATTCTATTTCACCAGATACGTTGCAAGTGGAAATTAATGTATTGGTGAAATATCCAGTGAATTACATCAAAATAACCTTAGTATTTTAATAGGAGGAAACTATTATGTCAACAAATTTAACACCCTTTTTAGATTGGGACTTTGCTGATGGCCACGTACAAGATCGAGATACTGTAGCAGGAGACTTTCTTTCTTCTGAGTCAGTTGTCCTAGTTGCAGGCCCAGCAGAGTACAGTGACAGTACTAGTCTTGTTCCTATAGGGTTAGTGCAAAATGCACAAGTTAGTCAAAACAAGCAAATGCAGCAATTGTTTGAAATTGGATCAAGAATGCCTTTCTTTATTCCAGGAAGAACAATAATTCAGTGCGGAATATCGAGAGTGCTCTTTGATGGCCCCTCATTAATGAAAGCAATGTCAGTGGAGATGAAAACTGCTGGCCTAGCGTACACTGGGTTTGATTCGTCCGGGACAGATGTTCCGGATACCCAGAAACCAGCTCTGCCCTATAGTAATACCCCGGATACCGACGGTGACTTTTTCATTAATTTAGCATCTAAGTTTTTTAATAAACCTTTAGGGATAGGCTTCGTATTACATGATATGGAGAACGATCCTTATGGGGGATTTTACTTAGAAAATTGTTATTTCCAAACGCATTCGTTTTCATTAGCAGGGCAGCAAACAGTTCTTCTAGAGAATGTGGGAATTAGAGCAAGTGGTATGGTACCTTTAAATGTAGGACCCGTTTAAGGACCTTAAATATAAGAGGTATCATCACTTAATAGCATTTTTAATGTAAAAAAAAGGGCAGCTTAGTAGTTGCCCTTTTTTAGTATTTCGTGGAAATTTTGATACAGCATATCAAAGTTTCCATCATTTACAATTGTGTCTGTAAATTTAAACTCATCTAAATCGGTTTCTGACTGGTGATTTGATTGTGGAAAAGGGTTGTTTGGCCTTAAAATTCGTATAAGCCTACCACCCTCTTTTAGTATCGCGTTCGCTTCGTTTTTAAAGCGTACATCAGTAATGGCCCACTTACTGCAGGGTTTGTAATTTGCAAGGGTAGAGATTACCCAGCAGTCTTTATGCAGGCCATTACGCATGGCTTCAGTTCCAAGCCTTTGTTGGAACTCTCTAACCGTCATACCCCACTGACCTAATACTGTCTGCTTCCCTTGTTGGGTTGCATGCATACTAATATCAGTACCTGTTAATAGTGCAGACACCTCTTTTATTTTATCAGCAAATTTAACTATTTTATAATTAAATTTAACACGTAAGTACTGACCCAGAACATCTTTACCTGACCCAATCTTACCTGAAATTCCTATAATCATTTCGACCCTCTTATTTAATGTATCCAGTAATCCCCTATAGCGGCTTCAACTTCCATAGGAACTGAAGGTGCGAAGTAATTAAACGCTTTTACCATTTCAAGTTCAACCATCTTAGCTACTTCTTCAGCCTCTGTTTTGTGTACTTCCACTAAAACCTCATCATGAATTACGTTTACTAGCTTAGCATCATAATTGCTGTCCTCTATCCGTTTTTTAATTCGACATAAAGCTAGCTTAGTAGTACTAGCTCCAGCTCCCTGAAAAGGGAGGTTTTTAGATATGTTTAAAGCATGTGCTACTTGTCGGTTATTATCCCAATCAAAAGTTGATAAGTCACGTCTCCTTTTATCTAAAGGAGAGTATGCATACTTATTCTTCTTAGCATACTGTACTAACTGGTCCAGAGTCTTTTTAATTCTAGGGAATGTCCTAAAGTATTTTACCATCAAAGTCTTAGCTTCATCAGTACTAATATTTAGGTTTGCTGCTAGTTTATAAGGCCCTATACCATATATAAGCCCAAATGTTAAAGACTTCGCAGGGTTTCTATACTTCTTTTTCATATCAGCTTTTACGTTACCTTCTTCGTCGAAGAAATCCTTATAATCTATTCCAAAAATAAGACTAGCTGAGTATGAGTGTAAATCCATATTCTCGCTTAAAGCATGTATAAACTGAGGCTCTTGGCTTAGATGTGCCAGGAGTCGTAGCTCTTGTCCTGAAAAATCTGCGGCAATTAATTTATATTCAGGGCTCTGCACTGTAAACGCTGCCCTGTATTCTGCCTCACTAGGTATATTAGTCATATTAGGATTCTTACTTGCGTATCTTCCCGAATCAGCCCCGAGCTGTTTAAACTGGGAGTGTATTCGGTTATCCACCTTTGACACATACTTTTCGACAAATTCCGCTCCATAAGTAGACATCTTTTTAAACGCTTCCCTATACAGCAATAAAGCATCTATAACGGGATGTTTAATTCTCTTAAGATTAAATTCGCTAGTCGACTCTATATATGTATTACATATAGTAGACAGGACAGGCTGTAATTGTTTTGGAGAATTATAATTAATGTTAGCACTGCCAAACAAGTCTACCCCACAATGAGGTTTAAAAAACTCATCAAGCTTTGCCTTAGCTTTTTTCATTCTATCCTCAGCAAGGCTTTTTAAATTTAGCCAGGCCTTCTTGTCAATATAAATGCCATTAATTTCTAAGTCCGCCGTCACTCTAACAGTTTCATACTCTAGTTTAGAAAGAACTTCCATGTCCCGCTCAACTAGAAGTTTCTGCATCTTTTTATATAAAGGTATGAGGTGAAGGACGTCTAATGCAGCATACTTAATCTGGTCATTAGTAAAAGATTGCCCCATAACCATATTTATAAAAGACGCTTGCTCCCCTTTATCCATGTTCACTCCTAAATACTTATCTAAGACAGCCTTCAAGCTACTGCTTAGTTTTAATCCTTGAGTAAGAAGCTGGTTGGCAATCATAGTACACTTTATATTTTTTAATTCTATATCAAAATTTGTTTTAATAAAGGAGTAGTCAAATTTAGCATTATGTAAAATTTTAACTATCTCGTCAGATTTAAGCCACTCTAGTAGTGGATAAATATCTGACCCTAATTGATATACATCAAAAACATACTGGTTTGTTTGGTCCCCAACTTGTATTAGTAGTACTTTATCGACTAAAAAATCTAATCCTGTTGTTTCAGTATCAAGGCCTACTACAGAAAGAGTTTTTAAGTAGGATAAAGCTTCATCCATTTGTGTGGTGTTTGTTATATAATATTCCATAAGTCTCCTACATGTATGATCTTAAAGTTCCAGAAGAATTTTGTGTCTTTAACCTATTCAAAACTTTTTCTTTTATTTGGCGTATACGCTCTCTAGTTAACCCTAAATCCGCACCAATCTCCTTTAGGGTATAAGGCCTTATATGATTAATTCCATAGTACATATAAATGATGTCTCGTTCTCTGTCTGTGAAATTTAATAAAGCTTCTTCTAGTTCTCCTAAAAATTCGGCGCGCTCTCCATCTGCATCTAGTACATCTTTTTGTACAGGAATAATCTCATACAAATCTTTGTCATTATCTGTTTGGGGCTTATCTAAGGCGATTACGGTATAGTTATACTTTAAATCTTCTAAAATTTCCGGATTCTCTAGCTCGTGAGCCAGTTCCCACATATCAGGGGTGCGCCCTTTTGTGCGCATGAAATCATCCTCAGCTTGGCGCGCTTTAGTTACATTAACTATTTTATTTAAAGGAAGTCTTATAGTTTTAGCATGCTCATGTATTGAGTTTAGAATGGCTTGCCTAATCCACCAAACGCCGTATGTAATAAATTTAACATTTTTATTTAAGTCAAATTTTTTAAATGCTTTGCAAAGCCCTAAGTTGCCTTCAGCTATTAAGTCCTGCAAGTCTAAGCCTTGATATTGGTAACGTTTAGCGACACTTATCACAAACTTTAAATTACTATTCATTAGTTTTTGATAAGCTGCCTTATTACCATCTTTGGCCTTCCTTATTATTTCTCTTTCTTCCGCTCCCTTTAACGGTTTAAAATCTTTGATTTCGTTTAAGTATCTATCCATTTATCTCTATAATTTTATATGATTGCGGATTTTTACCAAAATGGCCTAAACCATATACCTCGGTATTATTATAATTGGTATTATATTGTAGGTGGTGATGCCCATGAAAATAATAACTAGGTTTTAGACAATCCAAAATATTATTCATATGAAATATGCCCTCTACCTTATGCTTACTGGGTAACGTGCATGTTGCTGCTTGATGCGTAATCAAGACATCAATCTTTTTACCCTTACAGTTTTTATGTAATACCTTCAAATCTTTTGAGTTAAAAAAACGATTCAGCTTTCCAACAAGTTTATCTTTATTCCACTTAAACTTAATGGGAGAAAATATACCCCCAAACCCAGCAATGGTCACCCCTTTAATATTAATAATATCACCTTGTTCCATATAATTAATATTCAATCTTAATAGTTCCATAGAGTCTAAGTTTTTAAAATCCTCATGATTGCCCTTTATATAGTAAATCGGTGTTTTAAAAGGGAGGGCACCTGAATGTATATAATCTATGATTTTTTGTATACCTTCTGGATTTTTTGACATAGCTTTTTTATCCGCCTTAGCCTCTTCCATAGAGTGGTATAGTTCAAAATCGCCTACTTGAAATACAGCATCAACCTCATTAACTTCTATTAATTCCTTTAGCCGCTGTAAGTTTGTGTGGACATCGCCCACAAATAATAATCGTGCCATATGCACCTCCTTATTAAAATAGGAAGGGCTTAGAAAGCCAGCCCTTCCCATAATTTATCTACTTGGGACCATTCATATAAGCTGCCATAGCGTCTACAACGCTTTGACCTCCTATATATGAAGGTATTATAATCACCATTGCATCAATAATTTGCTGCGATACTGAGGGATCTACTCCGACCCATTCGGTGGCGATTACAGTAAATAGCCCTCCTAAGGCTACCCAAAGTTTTCTTGATTTTAGTTTATCTGACATAAATTGTCCTGGTTAATTGTTAAAAGGTAGCAACAAAGCGAGCTGAGTTACTATCTCCTCTGACATAATTTAAAATTAATTGAGCGCCAATAGCTCCTATAATTTTATTGCCATTTTGTATGGTGCCTTCGTCCTTATCTATTTGTAACTGACAGCTCCCATTTTCTACTTTTTTTGGAATAGTGGCTAGCATGCTTTCTAAGTCATTAGACTTGTGTTTACAAAAAGCCGCTATAGACCGTCCCTCAGATCTTAAATCCACCCAGTAAGTATCTGGGTGAGTGTCTGCGTACTTAAACAGCATTGATCTAAAGATTGTATTATCAACTGCGCTCACTATACAAGTGTATCCAGATAATTCGGCAGTTGTCTCTATTTTAGAGGATATCCCGCCAAAACCATACCGAGAACTTATAGATTCGGTTTTATAGTCTAGCACATCGTCTAATTCAAAATTTTGATATGATAAGTTATCTGGCTCTACGGTATCATGGTCTGCAAAAAATATAGAAACATTAGAAGGTATTTGTCCGTGCCTCTCAGCTTCATATAAGTTTGCTGCTAACCAAGACCCAATCCCTCCAGCACCTACTATTAAAATTTTATTGTCCATGTGTAAATTCCTTATGCTATGTGTAAATCAGCATCTTCAAAACAAGGGTAATCCCCGTCATAGTAAAATGCATTTAATTTTTTAAATTTTGGTGAGTATATAAGATAAAAACCTCTATAACCAGCACCCGACAAATCCGTAATAGATGGAGTTGCTGCGTGGTGCGGATGTGTATGATATACCCCCACTAAGTCTTTATTTGCATCTTTATTCATGTGGGTTGTCTCTGTTAGGGCGCTAAACATTTCGTTAGGATCTGGTATATAATGGACTTCTTGGCTTTCACTTATATTAGTCAAAGGTTTAAATTCATCACATTCCCAAGACCCTTCCTCATTCCTTTTTCCCAATAAAAAACCGCAAACCTCTTTTGTAGGACTGCCCTCTCCGTATTTAATGAGTTCTTGTCTTACTGATTTTTGAATAAGTATCTTCATAATAACGATAAAAGCGGAGGAGGGAGAACCCCCCCCCTCCTAAATTTATCTATCCCCCTACTAAGGCGTTAGTAAGCGTTACATCACTTGCTTGTATTAAGTCATCTATTGACACAACATCAGGGTTAGCTTGTGCACCATCAAGGTAAAGCCACTTTTTATTTGTCTCAGTTTCGTCTTTAATACGATCCAATACCATTGAAGGGCTAGCTTCAAATTCATCATGGCCTCTAGAGGACACAATCTTTAATAATACCTTTTCATGTAATTCAGTATTTAGTTCGTCTAATTTATTAGTTTTCATAAAATCTCCGTTTATGTTAGTGTGTTTATCTGACTTGCTACTAGCGAGTCATTATGTAAAGCATATATCCTATTCACTAGCTTATCCATGCCCACTTGTGAGGTACTTTTGTCTACTATACAGATATATTTTCCTGCTGGGTATGTATATACCCCGGCCCGCTCATCCTCTTTGTCATTAAATTCTAAGAGATATGAGTTCATTTTTCCTTTAATTATATAGCCATTACGCTCTTCTCCGCTATCTAAGGTAACTGTAGAGACTTTGATTTTAAATAAGTCCTCAGTCTCTTTCAGCAACTCTTTACTTTTATTCACTGCGGTTATAAAGGCTTGCTTTGCCCCTTTAATAATGCCTTTAATATCTTCCGGTTCAATGCCTTCGATCGCCTTACCGTCTAAGAGAACAGTAATAACTTCTAGCAAATCATGCTTGTTCTGCAGGCTTAAAACCTTATTAGTATCTTTGATACGGAACTCCATATCACTCAACACTAAATAGTTTATGTTTTTTCTACGTTCTAGAGGTAGCTTCATAATACACTGACAACCCTCAAAGCTATCACGTACATTTATATCTAAACCTAGTTGTAAGTATTTATGAACCTTCAAAGAGCATTTACTTACTGACTCTAAAAAGTAGTTAAAGTCATCTTGCGTATCAAAGCAAATAGCTCTACCTAAGCTCGCCTGCAGCTCATCCCTATTGATTCTATAACCGTTTATATAGTACCTTTTACTAGTGATGCCGCGACTATTTGTTGCATTAACTACGCTAAGGTCAAAAGAAACACTACCTATAATACCTGATCTAGTTAGCCCGTCTGAAGCTTTTACAATAAAGGCATCAAAAACAGCATCATAGTTTACGTCATTTAAGTTCCATCTAAACAATATTCCTTTAACTAAACTTTGAACCCAATTTGTGTCGTTATTTAGTTTTAAGGTTTGGTCTACATATGTTATAGTGTCGTTCTCAAATAAAACATTATTTAATTTTAGTTTCCCTGTAGTGGTTCCTAAAATATTTATTTTCTTTTCTATTTTAGCTTCTAGGGCTTGTTCGCGTAAGGTGTCGGCATTTTTTCTGGCTTCTTGCTGAGCTATTCTTTTTACAAACATTCTTATAGCGTTGCTATCAAGTATAGCAGTTTCATCTCCTCGATGTTGCGTTGCTATATACTGAAGAGCAGATTCTTTAGGCAATACTACGTTGTCCCCGCTGAATACGACATTTCCTAATACTTTGCCTAAGCGTTTATTACTTGTCTCGCTGTAGGCGTATCGGGCCTCATCCTCGTCTAGAAAAAACCGTCCTACATCTGCATAGTTATATGCATTACTTGCCACATCAACTACTCTTATACTAGTAGCACTTCTGCTATATCTGCCGAACTGACTGTTGACACAAACTCGTTTATTATCAAACTCAAACCGATGTGTTATAACTTGCAGTAAAGAACAGTTAGCTTGTCTGAGTTTAAATACAGTTTCCTGCAGGTCTGGCACTTCCGTGACGACAGCCTCTGGGAAAATTGATTTAAGAAAGTTTGTAAATAGCTCAGTATCCTCACCCCTGCCTTCCATACTTAGTAATTCAGTCTTTTCTTTTAAAACTTTTGTGAGGGCAGCTTCAAAGGAGGCGTATGTATCGTAAGTATCCTTAAGTAAGGTTTCAATCTGTGATTTAAAAACAGAATCACAGCTCTCTAGTATGCTTGTAAGAGATTGAAGTTTGGCTATATCTTCTTTTTGTACTATTTTTAGCTTTAGGCAATAATTCTTTCTATGCTGGCTGTAGTCCAATGTATACTTAAAAAAGTGAGTACCATCAGCAATCATCCCGTCTATCTGCGCTACTCGGCCCTCATTTTCGGGAGAGACGCGCTCAACTTCCACGTCGTTGGCTATATTTCCCCGCACAGCATAAATCCCTAAACCTCTTCGCAGCACAAAAGCTATACGCCATAATGACGGGGATATGTCTTCTACGTCCGCTAGGTCATTTTTTAAATTACTTATCTTTCCTTTTAGCAGGTCTAGATCGTTGTCGGACAGTTTTAAGCTGTAGAGCTCGTTTATGGCTGGCAGGAGTTGTGTAGATGTTTTCATTTTCTAGTTTCCTTTAAATTAGTTAGTTAAAAAGATCTGTTTTTGAAGTGTCACTGGCGCCCATACTTGCCGGGGCAACGCAGGCTAAAAGCACTAAAAAATTGTTATGGTCTGGATACACTTCCACTTCCGAATTAACTAGCTCTTTTAATGAGGCTTTATTATAAAACCTTAAAAGTTTAGCTAAAGCACTGGCAGGGGATAGTTTTGAAGTGTCCCCAGTTTTTGTGGTAGTATACCATAGTCCTTGTATTCTTTTAGCACCTTTGTGGTCTTCTACCCAAGAGTCAGATATGGTAAATCTTTTATCTCCGTCTTGTACATTAAACACAATCTTTTCTGATTGCCTGCCATCTGGCATAGCAATTAGTTCCTTGTTTATACTCAATACTTTCACAGTACGAGTTGGGTTTCCTATTTCAAGATTTAAAAAGTCTGTCATTGTTTTCCTTGATTTTGTGTTGTTAATATTGGCAGACTCTGCGGCTAAACAGAAAAGCCACTCTGAAAGAATGGCTTTTTTTATTAATAAAAACTCTTGATCTCTATACTTCTTATACCATATTTATAAAATTTCACAGCTATCGTTATTACAGAATTTTTCTATATCAGCTTCTTCCCCTTTAATATTAGAAAAGGATAATTTACCTAGACCACTTAACATGTTTGTATAGGTATCCTCATCAATAGCTTCATAAGGCATTTGAGGATAAGCACCGTGTTCTAGTCTTGGTAAAAACGATACAGATTTTAACCTGTACTGGTAAAAATCTAGAGCTTTTTCTATGTCTTTTCCTTCCGTTTCAGGATCAAAAGTTATAGTTACACTCACAGCGTTATCAGCCCAATGCTCTCCCATAAAGGCAGCTAATTCAAGCTGTTCCCACATAGTAAGTTCTTTAGCAGTTCTTATACCCTCTCCTACGTCAACAGGAATCTCTACTACGACAGTAGACTCTTCTTGTCCCACAGCAGGCTCTAGTGTATATCCAGCTTTTTCTAATGGTTTAACTAAGTCGCTGTTTGAAGCTAGCCTCATTCGTCTAATATAGAACCTACTTTCAGGGAAATGTATACCTGGAGTACTTCCATTTAGTAAACTAATTGAGCCACTAGGCTTATTTGTACTTAGTCGAATACTTCGAGGTATAGCAAACCAGTCTGAGTATAATTTATCATAAGACTTCAACGCGTCGTAGCCATCATTTAACCAATCTCTTAAAATTTTTAAACTATTTTTGGATAGAAATTGTGCTACACCGCTTACACTTGTACCTACTCTTCTATTACGCAACATAACTCTATTAGTATCAGGCCAGTGAGTGTCTAATAAGGTGATAGTCTTAGAGTATAAGTATGCATATTTTAGAGACTGTATAAAATCTTCTTTTGAATCATGCTTGTCTGGGAAAACTTCTACCAAGTTACACAATT